>OQVT01000299.1_pt1 | contig 25710 bp, 19 predicted proteins | sample 1691561 | NCBI WGS metagenome assembly OQVT01 (sample SAMN03418260, study PRJEB22391) | human gut metagenome | biome: human-gut; feature: organic feature; material: feces | host: Homo sapiens | place: Tanzania | collected 2013-01 | reverse complement strand
GATGCCGCGCACCACACCGGCTCTGATGGCTGTTTCGGTGTCGTGGCCGATGTCGGGGGTGTCTCCGTCGGCTTCAATCCGTGGCAGGCGGGCGGTGCAGTTGTGCAGCGCTTCCAGTCGCATTTCAACGCCTGGCGAAATGTTTCCTCCGAGGTAGTTTCCTGCGGCATCAACAAAATCATAGGTGATGCACGTGCCGGCATCAACGACCAGCAGGTCTGTTTGAGGTTTCAGCGTTACAGCGCCGACAACGGCTGCCAGTCGGTCGGCTCCGAGCGTCTCCGGCGTGCGGTAGGCCACGGTGACCGGCGCGGGGGTGGTTCCCTTCACTTCGAGTACGGGGTAGGGGAGTTGCTTGAGCGCTTCCACGAGCAGGGGATTTTCTGCGGCAACGGAGCAGAATGCCAATCCTTCGGCTTCCTTCTCCTTCACCACGTTGAGCAGATGTTCGGCGTCTGTATTCTCGAATTTCTCCTCTCGCACGAAAGTCTCCCCGTTAAATAGGGCAATCTTGGTGCGGGTATTTCCTATGTCTATCGTTAGATTCATGAATTTCAGATGGTTTGTTCTCCGCATTTACATTTTATTTCAATGGCGTAATGAACAAATGCGCTGCAAAGTTAGTACATGGTGGGCGAAGTGCAAAGTAAAAAACATTTTTTGTGTCACATGGAAGGGGCGTAATGCTGAAAAAATCGTTTCTGCAAGTTGTCGGCGTTGGGAGATTGGTGTTTAGGCAGTGCTAAGTAGTGGTAAATGGTTAACTTATTCTTTCGCCATTACTAAATCTGTGTTGGGGGGAATTACGAATCTCCGAAAGGAATCATACAGAACAAAAAAAGTCCGCCACGTTGTTTGTGGCGGACTTTCTATAAAGATTGTATGTAAAAATATTCTTGGCTGTCTTTAGAACTTGTAGCGCTTATCGACAATCTTGGTCTTGTTGATCATGGCATCGAAAATGTTGCCTTGCTGACCGAAGATGCGGCTGAGAGTGGCGCGTGAAGAAGCCATCATGGCAGAAGCGGCGTTGAATGTGCCGTTGACAGTCTTGTCGTTAACCTGAGCAAGGAAGACGCCCAATGAGCCCTTCACGGCACCAGTGAACTTGCCTTTGGCGGTGCGTTCGATGGCACCTGCCAAAGCAGGTTCGAAGCTACTCATCTGAGCCAATGCGATAGAAGGCTGCGTGTTGATGTCAACACCCTTGACTGCTTTTGCAGCGGCGATAGACTTGACGTTCTTCAGCTTGGCCATGATGATTTCGGCCTTCTTGTCCTGCATCACGAGTTGGCGGAGTTGGGCTTTCACGTTAGCGTTGTCCCAAGCGAGATAGTCGCCGTCGTTGATGGCTGAAACGGCAATGACGAGCAATTGGTCGCTGTTTTTGCCGCATTCGAAGTCGCGAGAAACTTCACCAGCCTTGGCTTCGTCGAATGCCCACATGAATGCTTGCTTGGCACCTTCACCGCCAATGCTGTAACGGATGTTCATGGCTTCAGTGGTGCTGACGCTTGCGCGGTCAATCATGGTGTAGCCAGCTTTGGCGGCGTTCTTTTCGAGAGATTCAATCGTTGTGTTCTTAGCCAAGAACTCGTTGAGGGCGCGACGCTTCTCATTGTAAGTCTCGGTAGAGAACTTGATTGGATATTTCACAACGGCGATGTTGTACTTGGCAGAAGGAGCCTTTGTGCTGAGCACGGAGGTCACTACGTAAACAGGCTGTCCCTGCTGGTCGCTGACCGTGTAGTAGGCGATGGTGCCGGCAGACATCTGGCAGATGTCGGTGTAGGCGCTCTTAGTGGTGTCGCCCTTGGCAGAAGCTTCTACGTAATACTTAGTGGCGTTCCAGGTGGTGTCGCCCTTCAGACCGTATTTCTCAACAGCGGCTTTAAACGTGGCATCCTTGGCCAATTCGCTGAGTGACTTGCCACCCTTGGCAGCAGCAACGAGCTGATCAGCGATTTTCTTGTCGCCAACGGCGAGCTGGCAAATCTGCATAGAGTCGGGAGTGGTTTTCACGCCGACGAGCTTGAAGGTTGAAACATACTGAACGCCATTGCGATCCTTAGGTTCAATCTTCGTCTTTGAAGTTGCGCCGACAGAGAGAGAGTCGATGGCTTCAACCACATCGTTCATGTTGCTCTGCGTGTAAACGTCTTTCGGCAAGAAAGCGTTGTTGTATGGAACGTCGCTCTTTGCGCCGCGCATGATGCCTTCAACAGCTTCGCCAGTTGACACCTTGCGGAGCGTGTCTTCGAGGCTTTCCACCTGAGCAACGATGTTGGCCTGGTCTTTCGGGCTGGCAACAACCGTCACGTTGATCAGTTTCAGGTCGCGTGTTTCGCCGTGAAGACGATAGAGTTCTTTGCAAGCTTCATACTTAGCCTTCAGGTCGTCGTCAGAAATCTTGACTTCGTTGTCTGCAATGGCAGAGTAAGGCATGCTGGCAATTTCGAGGTTGCAGTTGGTGTTGTTTTCCTCGAAGTCCATCTTTGCAGAAATAGGGTTGGAGATGGCGCCCTGGGCGATGAGTCCCATATATTTCTGAGCGAGCAATTCCGTTGGAATCTGGCTTTCGCAGTAGAGGCAAGCCTGCTTGATGTTGGCCAACATTTCGGCCGATTGCGGGTCTTGCTTCTGGAGTTGCGCCATCTGCTGGTCGGCCTGCTTCATGAATTGCTTGTAGGCTTCGATGGAAGGCTGTCCCATATAGCGTGCCATGAGAAGCATGATGCGCTGTGCGTAGCTGACCTGGTTGAAATTGGCCTGTCCGTATTGCATCATCTGTGCGAGTTGCTGCAACTCTTGCGGAGTAATGCTTGCCAAGGCGTTTTGGATGTCTTCTTTGGTGACGATGAGGCCGAGCTTGTCGGCTTCCTTAGCCAAAATCTGGTTTTGGAGGAACTTGTTCCACACCTGCTGGCGGATTTGTTCTTTGGCGTCGTCGCTCAAGTTGTCCAAGAGCAAAGACTGCACGTTTTCTTCATCGCGCACTTGTGCTTCATAGTTTTCATACGTCAGCTCTTGGCCGTTCACTTCTGCTTCCACGTTAGGGCGTGAGCAAGAGTTAAGGTCGGTGAGCGTAACAATGAAAAGCAAAAGGGCACCACCGATGACTGACATCAGCAACGCCGGTTTGTTTCTAAGTGTTTGTAATGCTGCCATTTGTTTTTAGTATATTATTTTTATTTGTTTGTTTTCTGCTGGATGATTGCGTATGGCCAGTAGACCCCAACTGGCTACTTGACAATACAGCACGCAAAGTTATAAAAAAAGAGGAGATAAGGCATTCTTTTTGCTAAAAATATTCGGCTTGTATGGCTTTTCTGAGAAGGAAAGAGGTGGTTTTTGGGTGATTGCACTCCTATAATATATCGTTTCTGTGTCTGTACATGGAAAAGGCGGGCTTCTCCGCATTGGAAAAGCCCGCCTTTCATTTGTGTGTGCGTGTTGTATTAGAAGTTGTAAATCAAGCCAAATTTGAGGTTGCTGGTCTTGAAGTCAAAGCCAAAGCCCTTTTCGCCGTAAACGGATGGGATTGCGTCTTCAACGAAGTCGTCAAGGTCACCAATTCCAGTTACTTTTACATCATCGTTGTCACGATAGCCCAAGAAGCCCATAGAAGCGATGAAGTCAACCTTCTTGCTCAAGCTAACCTTCACGCCCGGCTTGATGCCAATCTGCCACTGGTTGAATGAGTCGCTCTTCCAGTCGCGATATTTAGCCTTGGCTGTTGCAAAGCCGAAGCCGCCATCGATGAAGAATGAAACAGGGCCTGCTTTTGCTACAGTGTAGCGAACGTATGGGTCAACTTCAAAGCCGTTGAGTTTAACGCCTTTATAATACTCGTGTGCGAAGCCAATGCTGAGGCCGAGGTCCCACTGGTCGCTGAGCTTATAGCCTAACTCAGGAGCGAGATTGAAGCTTGTGTGGTTGGCATCTGTGTTACGCCAAAGACCAACTTGACCACCAACGTAAACTTGTGCGCTTGCAGCGAGGCTGCATACAGCAACGATCAGAGATAAGAATAACTTTTTCATACTTGTGTGTGTTTATGAGTTAAACGTATGTTGTTACTGGCTGCAAATTTATATCTTTTGAGATAGCAAACCATAGCTGAGCGGAGAAAAATAGGGGGAATCGGAGTTTTAGGACAATTAAAAGGAAACTAATGTGAGTTTTGAAGTTTTCTTTGGTTGTTAATCGCCCCTTGAACTCCGATTATCCTTCATGTTGGGGAGTCTCCGTGAGCTGTTGCATTATGTTGAGCGCCTGTTGCACAGATTTAATGTCGCGCACCGTCATTCGGCGCTTGCCTTTTTGCTCGTCGAGTTTGCATCGGCGGAAATTGGTGGTGGCGTAGTTGATGATGCGTCCGAAAGTTTCGCTTCTGTAGAACGGGCTGTCGGTGTTGCTCACGAAATAAAGCATCATGCGTCCGCTTTTCAGCGTGATGCGTTCCGCTCCGGCGCGTCGTCCGAGGCGTCGAAGAGGGGCGATGAGTAGCAGTTCTTCACCCTCAGGTGGCAGCGGTCCGAAACGGTCTTCCATGCGGCGCCGGAAGGCCGCCAACTGTTCGTCGGTGTTCAGTGCGTCGAGTTCGCGATAAAGCAGCATGCGTTCGCTACTTCCCGGCACGTAGTCCTCGGGAAAATAAGCCTTGAGGTCACACTCCACGCTGCAATCGTCAACAAACACATCGCCAGAGAGTTGCGCCCCAGCTTTGAGTTCGTCGGCATAGAGGTCGGCAAACTCGTCATTCTTCAGTTCGGTGACCGCTTCCGAGAGAATCTTCTGGTAAGTTTCATATCCCAGGTCGGCAATAAATCCACTCTGTTCCGCTCCCAGCAGGTTGCCAGCTCCGCGGATGTCGAGGTCCTGCATGGCGATGTGTATGCCCGAGCCGAGGTCGCTGAAATTCTCAATGGCCTGGAGACGTCGGCGTGCATCGTCTCTCAGGAGCGCCAATGGAGGAGCGAGGAGATAGCAGAAAGCCTTTCGGTTGCTACGTCCCACGCGTCCTCTCATCTGGTGGAGGTCGGAGAGTCCGAAATGATGGGCCGCGTCGACAATGATGGTGTTGGCGTTGGGGACATCGATGCCGTTTTCAACGATGGTGGTGGAGATGAGCACATCGTAGTCGTAATTGACAAATCCCAAGATGATTTTCTCCAGTTCCGCTGGCGGCATCTGTCCGTGGCCAACAGCCACGCGGGCATCTGGCACATATTTCGTCACGAGGTGGGCCAGGTTGGGAAGTGCCGAGATGCGGTTGGTCACGATGTAGACCTGTCCGTTTCGGCTCATTTCGAAATTGACAGCGTCGGCAATGATTTCGTGGCTGAAGGTGTGCACCTCCGTTTGAATCGGCCGGCGGTTGGGCGGCGGTGTCTGCATCACCGAGAAGTCGCGAGCTCCCATCAGAGAAAACTGCAGCGTGCGCGGAATCGGCGTTGCCGACATGGTGAGCGTGTCAATGTTCACTTTCAGTTGTCGCAGTTTTTCCTTCACGCTCACGCCGAATTTCTGTTCCTCGTCGATGATGAGCAGTCCGAGGTCGTGCCATTTAACGGTTTTGCCAATCAGCTTGTGCGTGCCGATGATGATATTGATTTTTCCCTCTTCAAGGTCCTTGAGGATGGCCTTCGTTTGCTGCGTCGTTCGTGCGCGGCTCAGATAGTCGACCCTCACGGGGAAATCTTTGAGGCGCGAGGCAAACGTGTTGTAGTGTTGCAGGGCAAGCACCGTTGTTGGCACAAGCACCGCCACCTGTTTGTTGTCGGCAGCCGCCTTCATGGCCGCACGCACGGCAATCTCCGTTTTTCCGAAGCCCACGTCGCCACACACCAGGCGGTCCATTGGGCGGCTGCCCTCCATGTCGGATTTGACTTCCTGCGTGACGCGCAACTGGTCGGGCGTGTCCTCATAGGCAAATCCCGCCTCCAGTTCGTGTTGCATAAAACTGTCGTGGCTGAAGGCAAAACCCTTCTCTTCGCGTCGACGGGAATAAAGCTTGATGAGGTCGCGGGCAATGTCCTTGATTTTCTTTTTGGTTCGCTCCTTGAGTTTGTCCCAGGCCCCCGTTCCGAGACGGCTCAGATGTGGCGGTTCGCCCTCCTTGCCTTTGTATTTCGACACCTTGTGGAGCGAATGGATGGAGACAAACACCACATCATCGTTTTGATACGTGAGTTTGATCATCTCCTGCATCGAACCGTCGGCACCCGCCACGCGCACCAGTCCGGCAAAGCGTCCCACTCCGTGGTCGATGTGTACAACATAATCGCCAGGTTCAAATTGCATCAGTTCTTTCAGCGTAAGCGCCATCTTGGCGTCGCGTGCATGGTCGGAGCGTAGGTTGTATTTATGGAAACGGTCGAAAATCTGGTGATCGGTGAAGCAGGAAATCTTCAGATCGTCGTCCGTAAATCCCTCGTGGATGGTGCGTTCAACGGCTGTGAAGTCCTTCACCTCGTTGCCCTCCTCGCGTCCCGCCATTTCCGTCAGGATATTTTGCAGACGGTCGGTTTGTTTCAGGCTGTCGGCCAATACGAAGAGGCGATTGCCGGCAGCTTTCAAGTTGCGCATGGAAGAGCGCACCAGTTCGAAATTCTTGTGAAACAGCGGTTGCGCCGTGATGTTGAAATGCAGGGTGGCCTGCGGTGTCCCCGTCGGTTTGCTGCCGATTTCAATGCGCTGCAGTTTCGCCAGTTCGCGCACCACGTCGTCGCCTTTCGTGAGCATAAACTCGCGCGAGAGCCTTTCGTGGATTTCCGCCGCCTCCATTTCCGACGTCGCCTCTTGTTCCTGTAGGGCCTGGCGCGAGAAGCCTTCATCGTAGATTTTGTTGATGGCATCGCGTGTGAAACAGAGGTCGCGCACCACCAGGACGGTCTCTGCAGGAAGACACTCCGTGAAAGGCACGAGCGCCGAAGCCCCCTCTTCCACATCCGGCACCACCGTCACTTCTGTTTTCCTTTCTTTCGAGAGCTGTGTCTGCACTTCAAACGTGCGGATGCTGTCGATGTCGTCGCCGAAGAAGTCAATGCGGAATGGCATTTCCGAGGAAAAGGAGTAGACATCGAGAATGCTACCGCGCACGGCAAATTCGCCCGGCTCATAAACATAGTCGCAGCGGCGGAACCCCATGTCGAGGAGGCGGCGGGTGAGTTCCGCGAGATCGTGGGCCTCACCTTCAGCAAGGGCAATCATCCCCGAACGGTAGTCCTGCACAGAAGCCACGCGCTCAGAGAGGGCGGCGGGATGCGTCACGATGTAGCAGGCATTTCCGCGTGAGAGGCGTCCCAGCACCTCCGTGCGTAAAATCTCGTTGGCCGCATCGCGCTGTGCGTATTTCACGGCGCGGCGGAAGGTGGAGGGATAGAACAACACGCGTTCGTCTCCCATCATCTGCACCAAATCGTGGTAGAAATAGCCCGCCTCTTCCTCGTCGTTCAAAACAAAGAGGAAGGGACGCTTTAGCGGCGCCTTGCAGGTCAAGGCGGCAAATATCATCGGTGTGGCTGAGGCGCGGAGCCCTTCAATGTAGGTCTCTGCAATTTTTCCGTCTTTGGTCAGTTTTGCCAAAGCCGCCACCTGTGGATGGGCCGCAAAAAGCGGCAGAAGTTCGTCGAGTTTCATAAACGTGATGTAGATATGCGGAACCGTCCCTTTGCCAGAATACTTCCGTCGTTGGGCTTTCCGCAGTGCAAAGTTATGAATTGTTTTCTCCATTACAAAATCTCTCGTGCTTATCCTTTTCCGCACCAGTAAAAATGAAAGTGTAGATGTTATAAAGCCGAATAAAGTATTACGACATTAGAAATGTGCTGCCGAGAGTATTGCGCGTGTCCGAAAAATTGTCTACTTTTACCGACAAGTGGAAGAATCGTATGACTTCTTGTATGCCTGAAAACTCTTTTTGTTTGGCTTTTAAGGGCTTCCACCTATATTATTAAAACGCTTTTGATAATCTGAAAAAAATAATTATAGACATGAGTGAAATTCTCTTTCTTGGCGGCTTCATCATCTTCATCGCTGCCATTTTGATTTTAGATATGCTCGTCATCGACCGCAAGGCACACGTGGTGTCTGTCAAGGAAGCCGGTTCGTGGACGGCCGTTTGGATTGTCCTTGCCTTGGCCTTTTCCGTTTTCCTCTGGTTTCGCGGCGACATGGTACACGGCATAGAAAACATGCAAGACCTGCAGGCCGTGGCTTCCCGTTATGCTGCCCATTTGAAGCTCGACCCCAACGATTTCGAGGCGAGTCTGCAGCAATACCGCCATTACATGACCATCTCATACATCTCTGGTTATCTGATTGAGAAGACCCTCTCGGTTGACAACCTTTTTGTGATGATGATGATATTCACGTCCTTCGGTGTGGGGAAAAACGAATACCAGCATGTGCTCAACTGGGGCATCCTCGGCGCCATCGTTCTCCGTTTCGTTTTTATCTTCCTCGGTGCTGCCATCATCAGTCGCTTCGACTGGGTGTTGCTGCTCTTCGGCGCACTCCTTATATATAGTGGTGTGAAGATGTATGTCAACCGCAACAAAAAGGAGGAAATCAACGTGGAGAAACATCCGCTGGTGCGTTTCCTCACAAAGACAGGGCGTATGCATCCGAAATTTGAGGGCGACAAATTCTTCATCCGCCAAAACGCCGTTGCCACAGATTCTGCCAGCGCCGCATCGTCCAACACCCTTCTGCGCAAGGGAAAATGGCTTCTCACCCCGCTCTTTGTCACCGTCCTGGTCATCGAGTTCAGCGATTTGATATTTGCCTTCGACAGCATTCCGGCGGTCTTCTCCGTTTCGCTCGACCCCTACGTCGTGTTCTTTTCCAACATCTTCGCCATCCTCGGCTTGCGTGCCATGTTCTTTTTGCTCGCAGCCATTGCCGACAAATTCCGCCATTTGAAAACGGGCGTTTGCGTTTTGCTGATATTCATCGGCGCGAAGATGCTCGTTCATAAATACATTGAAATCGACGCTGTCGCCTCCCTGCTCATCATTGTGGCTGTCTTGGCCGTCAGCATCGGTGCGTCGTTGTTGATACCGCAGAAAGAAAACGGCTCCGCAGAGAAAAAATGATTCGTTGTACTTGCTTTACGGTTCCATCCCTTTCACAAGTTTGCCGAATCCCCTTATAAAGTGGTCTACCTTCGGCCGACGGTAATGCTACTCGCGGCCGAAGGTAGCGTTACTCGCGGCCGAGGGTAATGCTGCTCGCGGCCGACGGTAGCACGACTCGCGGCCGCAGGTAGATAACCAAGTTAGGTGCCCAGAAAAACAAAAATCCCACCCGCTTCGAGGCAGGTGGGATTTTTTGTTTTCTGGGTCGTTTTGAAAAGTGGGGTTTAGGACGACCCTTTTGTTTGTTTATGTTTCCGTTCCTCCTTTGCCGAAGTCTCCCGACAAAGGGCGGCAGGTCAGAGAAAGAGTAGAGCCAAGCGGTAGACCACGAAAGCCATGACGTAGGCAACGGCAGTGGTGTAGGCCGCTGTGAAGATGGCGTATTTCCATCGTCCGCTTTCAGAGCGTATGGCGGCAATGGTTGCCATGCAGGGGAAATAGAGCAGAGCAAACACCAGATAGCTCAAGGCGGCGGCCGGCGTGGTGCCCGATTCGCGGATGGCCGCTGAGAGACTGGAGTCGGACGTGTTGCCGTCGGCATCTTCAGGGGCGTTGTAGAGCACGCCGAGCGTGCTGACCATCAGTTCTTTGGCTCCAACGCCAGAGAGAATGCCGACCCCCATGCGCCAGTCATAGCCCAGCGGTTTCACGATGGGGGAGATGGCGTGGCCAAACTGGCCGAGATACGATTGCTCCTGCTGTTGCGCCTTCGAGAGCTGGCTGTCTCCCATCGGGAAATACCCCAAGGCCCAGACAACGATGCTCGCCACGAGAATGATGCCTCCCATCTTGCGCAGATATTGGCGGCCCTTCTCCCATGTGTGGTTCAACACGCCGCGCATGACAGGGCGGCGGTAGGGCGGCATTTCCATGACGAAATGGCTCTCCTCTGTGCGGTGGAAGAAATGGGTGAGCGTGCCTGCGGCGGCGAAGGCCATCAAAATGCCCAAAGCGTAGAGACAAAGCATCACGAGAGCGGCATGTTCAGGGAAGAAGGCTCCGGAGAGCACCGTGTAGACCGGAAGGCGGGCGGAGCACGACATGAACGGCAGCGTCATCATGGTGATGAGGCGGCTTTTGCGGCTGTCGATGGTGCGCGTGGCCATCACGGCGGGCACGTTGCAGCCGAAGCCCATCAGCATCGGAATGAAGGATTTGCCGTGGAGCCCAACGCGGCGGAGCAATGGGTCGGCCAAGACGGCTGTGCGGGCCAGATAGCCCGAGTCTTCGAGGATGGAAATGAAGAAATAGAGAATCAGAATGTTGGGGAGGAACACGATGACCGAACCGACACCGCCCAAAACGCCATCAATGAGCAGACTATGGATGATGCCGTGGGGAGAATTGGCGCTGGCCACATCGGTGAGCCAGTCAATGCCCGCTTGCATCCAGTCCATGGGGTAGGCGCCGAGCTGGAAAGTGGCGTAGAAGATGAGCCCCATGATCACGAAAAACAGCAGATAGGCCAGCGGTGTGCGCACAAACCATTTGTCGGCCAACGTGGTGATGGCGGAGGCGCGGCCCTCGTGCAGTTCGTAGATGTCGTCAAGCACCTGGTGGATGGCCGCGTGTGGGTCGTCGGCCAGGGCCAGTGCTGAAGGTTGCATGGGCGTTGCCTCCTTTCCTTCCTGCTCTTCCTGCGTCAGTTTTTCAACAATGCCAATGGCTTTTTTCATGACGTCGGGTACGCCGCCGCCGTTGCGGGCCGTTGTTTTGATGAGCGGCATGCCCAGTCTTTCCTGCAGGGCTTGGTCGTCGAGGTGGCAACCGTTTTTCTCAAATTCATCATAGAGGTTCAGCGCCCCCACCATGGGAATGCCCAGGCGTTGCAGCTGAAGCGTGAGCAGCAGGTTGCGCTCCAGATTATTGACGTCGAGCACATTGATGATGACGTCGATTTCCCCCTTCGCCAGTTCGTTGGCCACGTAGGCCTCCTCTGGGCTGAAGGCTTTGAGCGAATAGGTGCCGGGAAGGTCGATGACGCGCACGAGATGGCTGCCAACGGTGGTCCATCCCTCAACGCTCGAAACCGTCACGCCGGCGTAGTTGCCTGTTCGCTCGTGGCCGCCGCATGAGGCGTTGAAGAAAGCCGTTTTTCCGCAGTTGGGGTTGCCAATCATGGCCAGTGTGATATATTTCTCGCCGATGTGTGAGGGTGTTGAGGGGCGCGGACCGCAGCATGGACATCCCGTGCATCCTGCGTGACATTGCCCGGCTCTGACGTGTCCTTGTTCGTTGGCGTTGCAGGTGGGTGTGTCGGTCGTTTTCAGTCGTTTGCCTTCCTCCAACGCCGCCGCTTCGGTGGCGGCCGTCGGCACGAGTACCGCCTCATTGCGGCGCAGGGCAATTTTCTGTCCGAGCATGGCGTAAACGATGGGCGTTCCGAGAGGCGAGGCATAAATGCGGGTCACTTTCTGTCCGCAAACGAAGCCCATTTCCTCCATGTGTTGTTTGAACGCGCCACTGCCGCCCACGCCGCAGACGTAGGCCGTTTCGCCATTCTTGAGTTGTGATAAATTCATTGTCTTGTGTTTGGTTCTATTGGTCGTATGTGGCATACTGATGGGGGAGAAAACTTCTCTCCGATTGTTTGCCGTCGCTTAAGGGTGTGCTGAGTGCGCCATGAGATGGCACAAGGTCATCTTGCCGTTTTCTCAGGACACGGTTTAAGCCTACGAAGTTATAGAATTTCAAGTTGTCTGCAAATACCTACATGTGGTGATATATGTGGTGTTTGGATTGTCGGTGCTCACAATATGTGGTGAGCGCTGAGCCTTGAAGGGCTGGGAGGACTTGTGAATGCCCCCAAAATAAGGGGGCATCCCCTTTCTAAAAGTCCGTCAGACAGACCTACTTATAGATTGCGTGCGTTGCAGCGTCAAGCGTGTTGAGCATGAGCATGCAGATGGTCATCGGACCAACGCCGCCTGGGACTGGCGTAATGAAACTGCACTTCGGGGCCACATCGTCGAAATCAACGTCGCCCGACAAGCGGAAACCGCGCGGACGGGTGGCATCTGGCACACGGGTGGTGCCCACGTCAATGACCACGGCACCAGGCTTCACCATGTCGGCCTTTAAGAAGCCGGGGCGTCCGATGGCGGCAATGATGATGTCAGCCTGTAGGCATTCGCTCTTGATGTCCTTCGTGTGGCTGTGGCACACGGTGACTGTGGCGTCGGCATAATTCTTTTGAAACATGAGCGAAGCCACTGGTTTGCCAACGATGTTGGAACGGCCGATGACAACACATTTCTTGCCGCTTGTTTCAATGTGATAGTGCTCCAAGAGCGTGAGGATGCCTTTCGGCGTGGCAGAGACGAAACAGGGAAGTCCGATGGCCATGCGTCCCACGTTGATGGGATGGAAACCATCGACGTCCTTCCGATAGTCAATGGCCTCAGTGACGCGCCGCTCGTTGATGTGCTTAGGGAGCGGCAGTTGCACGATAAATCCGTCAATGTCCTCGTCCTTGTTCAGTCTGTCAACGCAGGCCAGCAGTTCTTCCTCCGTCACGTTGTCTTCATAGCGGATGAGTGTTGATTTAAAGCCGCATGCTTCGCAGGCCAGCACTTTGTTTTTTACATAGGTTTCGCTTCCTCCGTCGTGTCCGACGAGGATGGCAGCCAAGTGGGGCTGTTTGAGTCCGGCCTTGACAAGCGTTTCCACCTTTTCAGCAATCTGCTTTTTGATTTCGGCCGCAGTGGCCTTTCCGTCTATGATTGTCATGATAGTTGGTATTTATGTAATGGTATAAAAATAGGTGGGTGGTAAAAATATTCTATTAAGTAATGGTGAAAGAATAAGTTGAGCAATTTTGACCTGTATTTTTGTTGGTTTTGGAATTTGGAAGAGGGAGCATAGCGGGCTATGTGACCGATGACAAATTTCAAAAACGGCAAAAAGACAGGTTATAAGAAATAACTCCTTACTCTTCAAAATTGGTCAAGTTATTTTTTTACCATTACTAATCAATGACCAAGCATCCCAAAAGCAAAGAACCAGAAGTCAGGATTTTCATGTCCTAAATTCTGGTTCCTAACAAGTTTTATCTTTATTTCATTTTCGGCATGCCAGGCATTCCGGGCATACCTCCCGGCATTTTCGGCATGTGGCTCATGAGGCGTCCCATTTTAGAGCCTGTCACCATCTTCATCATCTTGCGCGTCTGGTCAAACTGCTTGACGAGGCGGTTCACTTCCTGAATGGTCGTGCCCGAACCCTTCGAGATTCTCATCTTGCGACTGGTGTTGAGGCATTCAGGATGCTGGCGCTCGTGGGGCGTCATGGAGAGGATGATGGCTTCGATGCCCTTGAAGGCGTTGTCGTCGATTTCGACATCCTTCAAGGCTTTTCCAACGCCTGGAATCATGGATGCCAAGTCCTTCAAGTTACCCATCTTCTTGATTTGCTGAATCTGCGCCAAGAAGTCGTTGAAGTCAAATTGGTTTTTCTGGATTTTGCGCTGCAGTTCTTTGGCTTTCTTCTCGTCAAACTGCTCCTGTGCGCGTTCAACGAGGCTGACGATGTCGCCCATGCCGAGGATACGGTCGGCCATTCGTTCGGGGTGGAACACGTCGAGCGCTTCCATCTTTTCGCCCGTACCGACAAACATGATGGGCTTGTCAACCACTGTGCGGATTGAAAGAGCAGCACCGCCACGGGTGTCGCCGTCGAGCTTCGTCAGTACAACACCTTCGTAGTCCAAGCGTTCGTTAAACTCCTTTGCCGTGTTGACAGCATCCTGACCTGTCATGGCATCGACCACGAAGAGCGTGGTATCGGGCTTGGCAGCTTCCTTGATGGCGGCGATTTCCTGCATGAGGGCTTCGTCGATGGCGAGGCGGCCGGCGGTGTCGATGATGACCGTGTCATATCCCTTCGTTCTGGCTTCCTGAATACCTTCGCGCGCAATGGCGATGGGGTCCTTCGATTCCAAATTCATATAGATAGGCACGTTGATCTGCTCAGCCAAAACGCGCAACTGCTCAACGGCGGCCGGACGGTAGACGTCGCAAGCCACCAACAGCGGATGGCGGTTTTTCTTCGATTTGAGCAAAAGGGCGAGCTTGCCCGAAAGCGTTGTCTTACCCGCACCATTCAAACCCGCCATCAGAATGACCGAAGGGTGGCTCTTGAATTGGATTTCAGAAGCCTCTCCGCCCATCAGCGCAGCCAGTTCGTCGTGGACGATTTTAACCATGAGTTGGCCCGGCTTCACGCTCGTGAGCACATTTTGTCCGAGTGCTTTCTGCTTGACAGTGTCCGTGAAACTCTTGGCCACTTTATAGTTGACGTCGGCATCGAGCAGGGCGCGGCGCACGTCCTTAAGGGTTTCGGCCACATTGATTTCCGTGATGCGTCCTTCACCCTTTAATATTTTGAAAGACCGTTCCAGTCTCTCATTGAGATTTTCAAACATAGTATGTGTATCGTTTTTTATGTCGCAAAGTTACTACAAAAAAGTGAAACGCGGAAAGATATAGTGATAGAATTGAGTTACAAGGGTTTCTGTCGTGCTTTCGATCTGTCCTGCATGATAGCCACCCGATTTTCCAATGCCCATTCGATAAGGGAATTGATATGCGGCAACAGCGACCTCGTTCTGTCTGTCAACGTATATTCCACACGGGGAGGTACTTCGGGATAGATGGTACGTGTCACATAACCGTCCTCTTCAAGGGTACGAAGTGTAACGGTCAGCATTTTTTGCGATATGTCTGGTATCTGACGCTGCAACTCCTTGAAACGGATAGGTTTTTTTCCGTACTTGTCGAGCGTATAAATGACCAGCAACGACCATTTGTCGCTGATTCTTGCCAGGATATTTCGTATGGGACAGTCAGGAAATAGAGCGTCTTCGATAGTTGTTCGGTTCATAATAAATTGTGTTTCAGTTTGCTCTACAAAGGTAATCAATCTTTTTTTTGTTGGCAAATGATTTTTTTTCAAAAAAATGCGTGTAGTAATCCCTTCATACTCAATAATGGTTACTTTGAGGTAACTAATTGAGATTCAAGTATCTACTTGTGAGATAGAAATAAACGTACTACATTTGCAGTGCAAAAGAAACTTTTGGTAAGCAATAAACTTTTTAACAACGAGAATTATGAAGAATGTAACATTGATTGGAGCGAGCGGATTCGTTGGAACCGCCATCCTTAACGAGTTGTTGACAAGAGGTCACAACGTAACAGCAGTGGTGCGCAATCCCGAAAAGGTGAGTGCGTCAAATCCTAACCTTAGAATTGTCAAGGCAGATGTGGCAGATACGGATGCTCTTGTAGATGTCTGCAATGGCAAAGACGCCATTATCAGCGCATACAATCCGGGATGGAGTAATCCGAACATCTACGAAGAAACCCTGCGTAACTATCCGTTGATTTTGGATGCAGTCAAGAAATCGGGTGTCAAAAGATTGCTGTGTGTTGGCGGTGCTGGTACGTTGTTTTGTGCACCGGGACTTCGGGTGGTTGATTCAGGGGTTATCCCCGATGCTATCATGGGCGGTGTCAAGTCGCTCGGCGAGTTTTACTTGAATACATTGGTGAAAGAAAAGGACATAGATTGGGTTTTCTTTTCTCCGGCAGGTACGCTTGAACCTGGAAAACGTACAGGACAATTCCGCTTGGGCAAAGATGACCTTATCGTGGATAAGAACGGCAACAGTCATATTTTCGTAGAAGACTATGCCGTGGCGATGGTGGATGAAGTAGAAACCCCGAAGCATCACCAGGAACGTTTCACTATCGGGTATTAAGCAAACTATTGTAAAACTCTAATTAAGTAATGGTAAGTAGGTGTTCAGAATTAGTTTATATTGAATTGTCGTATTATTTTGTTCCTACAGCTGTCTTGAAGAAGGAGCGTAGCGGGCTACGTGACTGATGAAAGACAGTTGTAGGGGCAAAAGAATGCGGCAAGGCAATATTAAATTGGCTTATTCCTACATGGATAGTATAAACTAATTTTGAACACCTACTTATAAAAATAACTTGACCAATTTAGTGGAGTAAGGAGTTATTTCTTATGCCCTGTATAATACAGGACAACATTGCTCAACTTATTCTTTTACCATTACTACTAAAGACAGAAATAATGAAAAAGGTATTGTTTGTTTTGCTCAATCTATTAACTATTACAGTTATGGCACAGTCAAAAGGACGCTTCGAGATATACGACCTCGACAATTTCAAACTGCACGTCTATTACACCAATGACGCATTGGGCGATGCCAGCTATATCGTTGAGGGACATGACGCGCTCGTTACGATGGAACAGCCGCTTTTCAAGGATAACGTGGCGGAGTTCGACACCTATCTTGCTGGATTGGGCAAACCTGTAGAGAAACGAATTACGGACTACCATGTGGGCGGCACTGCGCACTACGAGGTCGTGATGCCAAAAGGCATGCCGGAGTTTACGAAAGGAGCTGTATATGGCGGCATGATGCGGAACTTTGCACAGCTATTCGGCGATGCCTTGACCGAAATGCCTACGGGCAACGCCGAGGAGGTGGCATTCGGAACGACCAAGACCTATGCGGGGGTTCCTTTCGAATTCCGTCGAGGAGCTTCAACGGACTTTCCCGGTGCAAGTATCCTAATTGGGAAAAATGTGTACTATACCCACTGGACGCCGGCAAAGGCGCACGTCAGCCATCTGCAAGTATCTTCGCTTGACGCCATCGACGCCGAAATTTCTGAAGCGAAAAACGCACTGAAATCCGGAGCCAAGCTCTTTATTGGCGGTCACGGTGGTGCAGCGAAAGCAGATGCCGTGCAATTCAAAATCGACTATCTGAATACGATGAAGAAGTTGCTTGCAGAGAACAAGACTGCGGATACATTCGTCGAGGCGATGAAAAAAGCCTATCCGAAGCTGGCTGGAGCGGAAGGGCTGGAAGAACTGGCAAAGGCTCTTTATAAATAATCAACACTGATATGTTCCGTTTTCCGGTAGGGAAGCGGAACGTATCATTCATAGAAGATGATCGCATGGAAAAAGCACTTGAATTTCTGAAGACAAATAAGGAGGTGGCATTTGCTACGGTCGAAGGCGACAAACCGAAAATCCGTGTTTTCCAAATCATGAAACAACAGGGAAATACGCTCTATTTTGTTACCGCACCGAAGAAAGAGGTTTACAGGCAGTTGCAGGAGAATCCGAATGTGGAAATACTTGCTATGAAGGAGAATATATTTGTCCGTATTGCAGGGCAAGCCATGTTCGATGTGGACGATATGACAGCACGAGAGATATATGCTGTCAATCCTGTGTTGCCGCGACTTTACAAGGCATACACGGATTTGGTCTATTTCCGCTTGGCTGCCGCAAGTCTCGATTATTACGACCTAACGCCTAATCCACCTTTACAGGAACATTATGACTATGGACAGAAGTGAAAATATCCGGTCAGTTCTTCGGATATTGCTCAACGAGCGGCCGGAATATGCAGACTGGCAGATCTCAGATTCTTTGCCTGAGCAACAGAGGATGATGCGTGCATTGCTGAACGTTCGTCCGCCGCATCCCGTGAGCGAAGATTTGATAAAGGCGCAGGACGTGGAGCTGCAACGGCAACTGGCGGACAAAGGAATTGTCGCCTTGTCTGAAACCATGCCGTGCCGGGTGGACGAGCGTTTGCGGTTGTGGCAGGGTGACATCACCCGTTTACATGTAGATGCCATCGTCAATGCCGCCAATAGCGCACTGTTAGGTTGTTTCGTACCGATGCACCGCTGCATAGACAACGCCATCCATTCGGCGGCTGGAGTGCAGTTGCGTTTGGCTTGCAACCGGCTGATGCAGGCGCAGGGATATCCAGAACCAGCTGGTCGGGCAAAAATTACGGATGGCTACAACCTGCCTGCCCGTTACGTACTGCATACCGTTGGCCCCATTGTCCGTGATGCCGAACCAACGTCCCTACAGAAACGGCAACTGGCGGATTGTTATCGGTCATGCCTTGCGTTGGCTGATGAGCACGATTTGCAAAGCATCGCTTTCTGTTGTATCTCTACGGGAGAGTTCGGATTCCCTCAAAAGCGGGCTGCGGAGATTGCGGTCAGCACCGTGCGCGCGTATCTTGACGCAACCGTTGAGGCTGGTATAAAATCCGTCATATTCAATGTATTCAAAGATGATGACTTATCCATTTATAGAAAACTATTGTCGTAAGATGCCCATCAGAAAGAGTTATTCCTGCCGGTTGGCAGAGTTGCGCCACGCACTTAACCGAGCGGAGTATGTTGTTATCGGAGCGGGAGCGGGACTTTCCGCTGCCGCCGGATTGGAATATAGCGGTCGCCGTTTTACGGATAATTTCGGAGATTTTATCCGTCGCTACGGATTTACCGACCTCTATTCCTCATCGTTCTATCCTTTCAAAACGGAGGAGGAACGGTGGGCGTATTGGGCGCGCCATATCCAGCAGAACCGCTATGACGAGGCCGGTACGGAATTATACCAGATGTTGTTGCAAGCGGTCGGTCGGAAAGAATGGTTCGTGATAACCACCAACGTAGATGGGCAGTTCGAGAAAGCGGGCTTCGACAGAGAGCGGATATTTGCCGTGCAGGGCGATTATGCCTACCTGCAATGCGCCGAAGCGTGCCATGACAAACTGTATTATAATGAAGCCCTCGTTCGTGAGATGGGCCAAAAAACTAAAGATTGCCGTATTCCGACTGCGCTTGTGCCCCATTGTCCCGTGTGCGGCGGATTGATGGAGGTGAATCTGAGGAAAGACGACCATTTCGTGCAAGATGCACATTGGTATGAGAGCCACGAGCGTTATCAAGCTTTCATGCAAAAGGCTTGTCGCCGAAACACGCTGCTTTTGGAGTTAGGCGTTGGCTATAATACTCCGTCCATCATTCGTTTCCCTTTCGAGCGAATGGCATCGCAGGCGGATAATATCACGTTGGTACGCATCAATCGGGACTACGCCGAGAAGCAGGCTCCCGTGCGCTCTTTCATCCCGTTTTGTGAGGATATGAACAAGATAATAACCGATATACTGATTTAAACCTGCTTATACAGTGATTTCTCCGCTCCCGGCGCAGATGGTGCCGTCTTGGGTGTAGAGCACACCGAATTGGCCCGGAGCGATGCCTTGAATTTCCTGTGAAGAACGGATGAGAAAACGCCCGTCTGCTTGTCGGCAGAGCGTCCCCGCGACGGGAGGCTCTGTGTGGCGAATCTTAAAAAGGATGTCGGCCGACGGCGCCCCGTTCCACGGGTCGGCTGTCAGGAAGTGGAAATCGGTGAGGAGGAATTGGCGGCCGTATTGTTGCCGCGTGTCATATCCGTGGGACACGAAAACAATGTTTTTCTCGATGTCTTTCTTGACAACAAACCATGGACCGCCACCGAGACCGAGGCCCTTTCGCTGGCCGATGGTGTGGAACCAATAGCCGTGGTGACTGCCAACCTTGCGCCCCGTTTCAAACTCAACTACATCGCCTTCTTGCTCTCCGAGGAGCTGGCGGAGAAAACCGCTGTAGTTGATTTTTCCGAGGAAGCAGATGCCTTGGCTGTCGCGGCGTTTGGCTGGCGCGAGATGGTGCGTGGCGGCGATGTGTCTCACCTCTTCTTTGTGGAGGTGCCCAATTGGCAGCAGGAGTTTCCTAACTTGCTGGCTGGTCAGTTGCGCGAGAAAGTCCGATTGGTCTTTCACGGGGTCGGGCGACGGTGCGAGCCATGTGCTGCCGTCTGATTGCCGAAGAATCTGTGCGTAATGGCCTGTGGCAATGCGGTCGTAGGCAAATCCGATGCGTTCTTCAAAAGCTCCGAATTTGATGAGGCGATTGCACATCACGTCAGGATTAGGCGTAAGTCCGCGTTTGACGCGGTCTGTCACGTAGGCCACCACGCGGTCGTGGTATTCCTTTTGAAGGTCAACCACTTCCAGATGCAGTCCGTAGCGGCGTGCCGTGGCTTGCGAGAGTTCGATGTCTTCTTCCGCCGTGCAAGACATGCCTTCGCCTTCCATTCCAATTTTAATATAGAAGAGGTCGGGCTTGAGCCCCTGTTCGCAGAGCAGATGCGTGGCCACTGCGCTGTCAACGCCGCCCGAAATCAGCAGGGCGATGCGGAGCTCGCTGAGGGACGCTTGTTGTTGGGTTTCAGTAGGGGATGAGAAAATTGTGGTATTGGGCATGGAGTGATTGTCTTTAAAAATGAGTAATCCCATAGGCAGACAGACCAGTCGGGAGGTTACACAGGATATTCGTCAAATGCGTAGAGCACCGTTGATAGATAGCGTTCCCCCGTGTCGGGCAGTAGGGCAACGATGGTTTTTCCTTTGTTTTCCGGCTGGCGGGCCAGTTGGATGGCGGCGTGCAGGGCCGCTCCCGAGGAAATCCCCACCAGCAAGCCCTCGTGTTTCGCCAAAAGACGCGAGGCGCGGATGGCGTCGTTGTCGGCCACCGCGATGACCCCGTCGGCCGCCGCACGGTCGAAATTCTTGGGGATGAAGTTGGCACCGATGCCTTGGATTTTGTGAGCACCCGCCGGCGCCCCCGAAATCATTGCCGACGAGGCCGGTTCAACAGCGTAAGCTTTGATGGCCGCGTTGTGCCGCTTCAGTCCGCGAGCCACACCGCTGAGCGTGCCGCCCGTGCCAACGCCAGCCACGAAAATGTCAACTTCCCCCTCCGTGTCTCTCCAAATCTCCTGCGCCGTGGTGGCCACGTGGGCCGCGGGGTTGGCAGGATTGTCAAACTGTCCTGGGATGAAAGCCCCCAGATGTTCCGTTCGCAATTCCTCGGCGCGGCGAATCGCCCCCTTCATACCTTCCGCTCCCGGCGTCAACACCAGTTCGGCCCCCAGCGCCCTCAGCAGATTACGGCGTTCGAGGCTCATCGTTTCGGGCATGGTCAGGATGATGCGATAACCCTTCACCGAGGCCACCCATGCCAGTCCAACTCCCGTGTTGCCGCTCGTCGGCTCGATGATGATGCCGCCGGGCCGCAGGGCGCCGCGCCGTTCCGCATCTTCAATCATGGCCAGGGCCACGCGGTCTTTCACGCTGCCGCCGGGGTTGAAATATTCCAATTTGACAACGAGCCGCGCTTCCAGTTGCAGCTCCTTTTCAATTCTCTTCACTTCGAGCAGTGGCGTGTTGCCAACAAGCTCCGTCAGATTGCCATATATTTTGCTCATGATATATTCGCTGTTGGTTGGGGATTATTTTTGAGGGGAGTAAGTCAGTATTTAAAAATTGGGCATCCACCTGCGTGCAGGCGGATGCTCATGCGTTTTCAGGCTCTCCCTTTGTAATGATTACTAAATCGCTTCAAACGCCTGCGAGAGGTCGTCAATGATGTCGTTGATGTGCTCCGTGCCGATGCTCAGTCGGATGGTCGATGGCGTGATGTGTTGTTGCGCCAGTTCTTCAGGCGACATCTGCGAGTGAGTAGTGGTATAGGGGTGAATCACGAGACTCTTCACGTCGGCTACATTGGCGAGCAGGGAGAAAATCTGCAATGCGTCGATGAATTTCCAAGCCTCCTCTTGGCCACCTTTGATTTCGAAGGTGAAAATGCTGCCTGCGCCGTTCGGGAAATATTTCTCGTAAAGCGCGTGGTCGGGGTGTGAAGGCAGAGAGGGGTGGTTCACCTTTGCCACCTTCGGATGGTTGGCCAGAAAATTGACCACCTTCAAGGCATTTGCCACATGGCGCTCCACACGCAACGACAGCGTTTCCAATCCTTGGAGAAGGATGAAAGCGTTGAAGGGCGAGATGGTGGCGCCCGTGTCGCGCAGAACGACGGCGCGGATGCGTGTCACAAAAGCCGCCTTCCCCGCCACGTCGGCAAACACGGCACCGTGGTAAGAAGGGTCGGGCTTCGCCAGCGATGGATATTTGTCGGCATTGGCTTTCCAGTTGAACGTGCCGCCGTCAACGATGACACCGCCGAGGCTCGAACCGTGGCCGCCGATGAATTTCGTGGCAGAATGCACCACGATGTCGGCCCCGTGTTCGATGGGGCGGATGAGATAAGGCGTGCCGAAGGTGTTGTCAACGATGAAGACGATGTTGTGGCGATGGGCCACTTCAGCCACGGCCTCCAGGTTCGTGACGTCGGAATTGGGGTTGCCAAACGTTTCCGCGTAAACCACCTTCGTGTTCGGGCGGATGGCAGCCTCCAGCGCCTCCGTGTCGTTGACGTTGACGATGGTGTTGCTGATGCCCTGCGTCGCCAGCGTGTGCGTGATGAGGTTAAACGAACCGCCGTAGAGATTGTCGGCGGCAACGATGTGATCTCCAGCAGCCAACACATTTTGTAAAGCGTAAGTCACGGCAGCGGCACCGCTTGCAACGGCCAGACCCGCCACGCCGCCTTCGAGGGCGGCCACGCGCGTTTCAAAAACGCCCTGTGTGGAATTTGTCAGACGTCCGTAGATGTTTCCTGCATCGCGCAGGCCAAAGCGGTCGGCCGCATGTTGCGAGTTGCGAAACACGTAAGAGGTGGTTTGGTAAATGGGCACGGCGCGTGCGTCGGTGGCTGGGTCGGGCTGTTCCTGTCCGACATGGAGTTGCAGCGTTTCAAAGTGAAGTTTCTTGGTAGTCATAGGGTATGCATATTGGGTTATAAGTAATGGAGAAAAATAATTCTCATCGTTGGTAGAGGGTCAAGGAGCTTGCCTCGGCTTTTGTTACCATCGTTTCTGGATGCAAAGTTACGGATTATGGAAAAACTGTCCAAACATATTTTGAAACTTGGATTATTTTTCTAACTTTGCGTTGTTGTATAGAAAATCATTAATTAAAAAGAACACAGAAAGGTCGCGTCATGGAAAAATATTCTGCCGCTCCTCAGTGTTTCTGAAAAGAATGAAAGGAAAAAGATGGAGAAAACAGAAGTTCTGGATGCCGTTGACATGGAAATCCTCCGTGCCCTGCAAAAAAATGCCCGCCTCACCACCAAGGAGTTGGCGGCAATGGTCAACCTCTCGACCACACCCGTTTTCGAGCGCGTCAAACGTTTGGAGCAGCGGGGCTATGTCAAAGGCTATGTGGCCGTGCTCGATGCAGAGAAACTCGGCCGTGGTTTCGTTGTGTTTTGCAGTGTGAAGATGCGCCGCATTGGGCGCGAAATTGCGGAAGATTTCGCCCGCGTGGTGCGCAGCATCCCCGAAGTCACCGAATGCTACAACATCTCGGGCAGTTACGACTATCTGCTGAAAATTCATGCGCCCAACATGAAATACTATCAGGAGTTCGTCTTAAACATTCTCGGCAACATCGATCACCTCGGCTCTCTGGAGAGCACGTTCGTGATGGACGAAATCAAACACGATTTCGGGCTACACATATAATATATGAGTAGCTGGTTAGAATATTAGAATATAGAGGGGGGATTATAAGTAGTATAAGCGTGCCCCTTTATAGAAAACAATAGCAACAGAATATATGGTCAAACTGACATTGGTGCGTCACGGCGAGACCGAGGAGAATGTGTCTGGCATTCTTCAGGGACGTATGCCAGGGACGCTGACAGAAAAAGGATGGCGGCAGATTGCCGCCTTGAGAGACACCCTGGCCGCGCAGCCGACGCCTTTCGATTTGATGCTGACGAGCCCCCTGCTGCGTGCCGTCCAGACGGCCAACGCGCTCAACGCGACGTTGCATCTCCCCTTGCAAGAAGCGTCGCTTTTGCAGGAGCGCGACTGGGGTGAACTGACGGGGCGCCCCGTGGCAGAGGTGCGTGCCCTGAAGGAGATGCCTGGCAGCGTAGAAACGGTTGGTGCCATGTTCCTTCGCGCCCATGCCTTTCTGAAGCAGGTGTTGGCGGAGTGCGACGGGAAATGCGTGCTGGCCGTCACGCACGGACTTTTTGCGCGATGCCTGCAAGCCGCCTTTTATGGCGTCACCATTCGCGAAATCCCACCGATGGACAACACCGAGACACGCCTGCTGGAGATTACGCCAGGCGCCCTCGGATTGGGGCCGTGTGGGGCATCGGCCGACGTGGTCTCCGACAGATGATGCCCCGTCCCCCGATGTCGTTCCTGTGCGCAGTGGGCATCGCGCCGCCAGCTTTTTGGGAGGCCGCGTGGGAAGTATTTTCAGCCACATAGGCAGTATATACAACCGCTTAGGCATTGATTCCGACCACTGGCGCGTGATGTTGCGAAAATGAAATTTTGCACATAAAAAATAAAATGTAACTTTGTGTTTTTAATCGCTGTGCAGGCCGGCTGGGCGTTCCCGTCGCCTGTTCATAAACAATCAGACAGAAATGGCATGTAGCGCAAACAAGAAACTCGTTGTGTTCATCGTGGACGACGAGCCGGGACCATTGCAAACTTTGGCAAACGACTTAAAGGAAATGCCAGAGGTGGGCGAGGTGTGCACCTTCAGTTCCTACAGCGACGCCGTCTACCCGCTCATCACGAAGCAACCCGACGTGGTTTTTCTTGATGTCGAGGTGCCGGGAAAGAGTGGGCTGGATTTTCTCAAAGACATCCGTCCGCGCATATCCTTCACCTTCCATGCCGTCTTCTACACGGCCTACAGCCATTACATGATTGACGCCATCCGCAATTCCGCCTTCGATTTTCTCTTGAAGCCCTACAAGCCCGAGGAGTTGCGCACGGTGATCGACCGCGTGATTCTGGCGCCAGCCGACAGTGTGCCACCTTCCAGCCACTATCCCTCTGGGCACCAGCCTGGGACGCACAAGCTCGCCCTGCAAACCATCAGCGAACTGCTGCTGGTGTCGGTCAGCGAAGTCCTGATGTTGCAATACGAGCGACAGAGCCGCGCGTGGCTGCTTTATCTGACGGACAACAGCACCCACCGCCTGCATTCAGGCATCAAGGCATCGGAACTGCTCAACATGTCGAGCGCGTTCGTGCAAACCAGTTCCGGCTGCATCGTCAATCTCACCTATTTGGCCGCCATTGAAAACACCACCCAGCGCTGCCGTTTCTGCCAACCTTTCGAGGGGGTGGAACTTTACGCTTCGCGGCGCTATTTCAGCAAACTCAAGGAGCGCTTTGAGATGATATAGAAAAACGGACGGGCCGACGATTTAAACAACCGTTGTCCAGCAACGCATTTCTGTAAGCGTTGGCTTCGTTGTGTCGAAATTAGTTGATATTTTCAAAGCAGAGATTCCCCCATATTAAAAACTATGACTTTTGGCGAATCTGGGAGCAGCGGCATCCGAATCTGCTCCCAGCGACGACTGAATCTGGGGCAGACGCGACCGAATCAGATCCCAGACGCGACTGAATCTGCTCCCAAACACGACTGAATCTGGGAGCAGACGCGATTGCACACGCTCCAGCGTTCGCCAACGAATATAGGTAAAGTATTAACAGGCAAGTAGATAGCCGTTTTTTCTAACAATGAGGCCTTTCTTTTCCATTTGTACATGTTTCAAAATGGGGTGAAAGTAAAAATGTCATTAGGGTGAAAATTACTTTCAGTCCATGCTTGGCCGTGACAAATAGCGTGTTGAACATCCAACAAGGTCATGCCCCGAAACGCTGGCAATATTCGCTACGTGTTCGTGGCCCTCACTTTGCAAGCAAAGTGAGCTACAATGCT
>OQVT01000298.1_pt1 | contig 25731 bp, 27 predicted proteins | sample 1691561 | NCBI WGS metagenome assembly OQVT01 (sample SAMN03418260, study PRJEB22391) | human gut metagenome | biome: human-gut; feature: organic feature; material: feces | host: Homo sapiens | place: Tanzania | collected 2013-01 | reverse complement strand
CTACAAGAAGATACCCGTCATTACCGACTTCACGGACGAGGATGGCAACGACCACCAGTATAGAACCATTCTCCTTTGCCCGTTATGACGGCAACCTTTATGGAATCATCGTCCCTAAGACGCTCAAAGCACTCACAGAACTGGTTTATTCCAATGTAATTGATTCCATTTTTCATTTCTGGGTTGTCGATTGTAATGGTCATGACACCGTTTTCAACGGTATAATAGACTTGTCTTTCAGACATGGAATGCCTCCTTATATCTTGTTTCAGTTACAACCTTTTGATTTCCTCAACAAAACTCCTTCAACCCTTCGATTGCGTACACACGCACAGGACATGAATCGAGGCCCTTTATGTACATAGGTGCAAACGAAATGAAGAAGGTATCGGTCGAAAGCTGCTCAAGGTTCTTGAGAACCTCAAGGAACGTTATGTTCTTCGCCATGCATACATCATGGAAAGGCTTCACGTCCTCGTTGCAGTTCTCAATGGAGACGCCGTCGCCAAAGCCAACGCACTTGACCTCGTGGTCAACCATCCACTGGGCCGTCTCGCCATTGACAAGCAGACGCTTGTCGTTTGGACCGTTCGTTTCAGGTGTAAACGGAGCAAGCTTGTAGATGGAATCAAGAATGACGACATCACCAGGCTTCACCTTGTCGCCCAAAGCCCTATCAAGGTCTGAAGCACTTATATGCTTCAACGGTTCAAGATCCTTGAACTCATGGTACACCGCCCTACCCATAAAAGATGTCAACGGCAAAGAAGATACATCGGCACCTTCATCGAAGTGATGGTATGGGCATTCGCAGTGCGTACCAAGATGCGTCATGATGTCCACATTGGTGTGGAAATCAGGAATCGCTCCACCGGTATTGAACCTAAAGAGCTTGCAGCGTCTGGTCTCAGTATCAGGATCTATGAACTTAGAAAGATCAATGACACTAAGACCGCCCAGTTTATAAACACAATTCAATGCTTCAGACATTGACAGAACCTCCTTTCATATTCTTCTTTTCCATATCGTGGATCGTCTCAACAACCCATTCGTGACAAGGAACCGGAATCCCAAGCTGATGGGCCGCTTCGACCACACTGCCGCTTATGGTGTCAACCTCAGTCTTCCTACCTGCACGGATATCGGCATAGATGGATGTGAACCCATCCTTTGCATTCTCGCACACAGCCTGTACCTCAGAGGCGACATCCTCACAGTCAAAATCCAACCCAAGCGCATTTGCAACCGCAACGGCCTCGCCAACCAGCACACGCATCCTGCGATTGGCCTCGACATCGCTTGCAATGAACCCAAGCGGCACCTGATATATGGCCGTAAGAGAACTGGCCGCCGTGTTGGTGAAAAGCTTATGCCAGATCTGCCACTGCACGTTGTCCGATATCCCACATTCCAGCCCGCACTCGGTGAACGTCTTGGCAATGTCCCCCAACATGAAGGCGCTCTCCTTGGAATCAACACCATCCAACAGCCCGATGTCCGTGTGCCCAACTCCACCATGGAACACATGCCCTGGTCCAAGAACAGAACTGTTGTGTTGGGTGGATCCAATTATCACATGCTCCTTGTCCGCAAATTTCAAGAGTTTGCTTTCATGCCCTGCTCCGTTCTGAAGCGTCATGATATATGTTTCAGGACCAATCACGTCCTTGTTGTTTTCAAGCGCGGCCACTGTGTACATCGATTTCACGAACGTTACAACAAGATCAGCCTTTCCTATACCAGCCTTGGATGAGTCGATGCAGGCCTTGGGATGGAACACGTTCTCGCTTCCATCCTTCTCCCTCACCTTCACGCCATTTGCATTTATGGCGCCTACGGTGGTTTCGCTTACGTCAACAAGCCACACATCGTTGTGTCTGGAAAGGTATCCCCCAAAAAGCGACCCCATCGCACCAGCACCCAAAACAACTATCTTCAAAGCTTCCTCCAAGCGATTCAACGCATCTTTGCAACTTGTTGCAATGTTTTTTGCAATCGAATGCAAAACTTTCTGAAATCATTATTGCACGCTTTTCTCCAGCCCGCAACAGTTTTTTTTCAGATTTTTATTGGCTCTTCACGTTTTCTGAGAGATGGTCCTCTGTCGGATGGTCTGGGAATGCCTCATGGAAGCGAAGAGGAGGTTCTCTTCGAGGCGGCCGTCCAAGCATCCTCTCCATGGCCGAAATGACATGAAAACATCGAAAAAAGCGCTTTTCTAGGCAAAAAAATGCACACAAACAGCGGAAAAAGGGTCTTTCATATCATCATGCGCCGCCACAATCGCCACAACCGTCTCAAGAGCCACGGACACCCTCCATTGTTTCAACGGTCTTCAACAGCCCCAACGGCCCAGTAGGCCCCAAGCGCCCAAAGAGCCACAACGGCCCCAAGGATGGATGCTCTCTTTCGATTTCCGTTTCCCAATCCCCCAACTTTTCGTGAAGAACCAGATTTTTTAACGACGTTGCACAACTTATTGTCACAGAAAAGCGATGTTTTTCTAAAAAAAGTGACATTGATGTCACTTTTTTGGGAGAAAAACGGATTTTGGTGACATCCACCAGAGACAGACTTCTTTGAACTTTTGATTTGCAAATGAACGCTGTCTTGTCATTGTTTCATTCAAACAGCATCAGTAGGCTGTCCACCAGGCGGTTGAGCTCCCAGTCCGTATCTTCGCAACCTAGAGCTGCGGCCGCTTCCGGTGTGGCTGCAAGCTTTGCAAGACAGTCCTGCACTGCGCATGAGAAGAGCTCTCCAGCGGCATCGGTGTCTGGAATGTTCAGCCAGCTGCGCTGTACGCAGTACTCGAGGGCTACTTTGACGCGGGCTGTGACCATTGATTCCAGTTCGTGGGCTATTGTGGAGAAACTAGGGTGGTAGAGCCTTTGCTGCTGTACCACGGCATAGTAGTGGGAAAGAGGTGGTTCAGCGAATGTTTCAATGAAACTTTCAATCAATGAGACCAAAAGGCTCTGCGCATCCTTTGCCTTGAAGTCCACCATGAACGTCTTTTCTGCAAGCAGATCATGGCAGTGATCCATCATGCTTTGGATTATGTCGTCCTTACTTTTGAAGTGGCTGTACAGACTGGACTTTCTAAGCCCGGTCGCCGTCGCTATGTCTAGGATGCTTACGTTCGCAAGCCCTTTTTCATGTCCAAGCTCCAGTGTCTTTAGGATTATGTCTTCGTTCGTGTTCATGGTCGCTTCTCATGTATTTTTACAGACTTCTTCAAGTCCTTACAAAGTCCTCCTTTTCCAAAATATACGAACTAATGTTCGTTCGTCAAGTTTGCTTTTTCGCTTTTTCCAACGGAATGCTATGGAACAAGGACAGGGGTTTTGGGTATAAAGCTTAGGAAATCAAATTTTAAGGATGTGTTTTCAATGTACGCACTCGTAGAAATTCTTGGAAAGCAGTACAAGGCAGAAGAAGGAAAGTCCATCCAGGTCGATCTCGTCAAGGCTGAGGTCGGCGGGACAGTAACATACGATTCCGTCCTTGCAGTTGTCAAAGAAGATGAAGTCAAGTTTGGCGCTCCATACGTTGAAGGTGCCAGCATTGTAGCCACACTCGAGTCCAACATCAAGGACGACAAGGTTCGTGTCTACAAGTTCCGCAGGAGAAAGGGATATCGCAGGACCCAGGGTCATCGTCAGCAGTATTCCATTCTCAAGATCGAAAAGATCAACGCTTAAGGGAGGCAATCAATGGCTCATCATAAAGGTGGTGGTTCATCCAGAAACGGAAGAGACTCTAATGCACAGCGCCTTGGCGTAAAGCGTTACGGCGGACAGGTCGTGAAGGGCGGCGAGATCCTCGTTCGTCAGCACGGCACAAAGATTCACCCGGGCCAGAACGTTGGCTTGGGCTCAGACTACACACTCTTTGCAAAGGTTGGTGGAAAGGTCCTTTACCACTCAAGGAACAACCGCAACTATGTTAGCATAGTCGTCGAAGAGTAAATTCGAGAAAAGATCTCTATGTTTGGTTTTTCAGATGAAACCTATATCGACATTGCCTCCGGAAACGGAGGCAATGGCTGTGTTTCCTTCAGGCGTGAGAAGTTCGTAGCCAAAGGCGGCCCTGACGGCGGCGATGGCGGAAAGGGCGGAGACGTCGTCTTCGTCGTGAAGAACAATCTAAGGACGCTTGCACATCTCAAGGTCATACGTTCCTTCCGTGCAGAGAACGGCAGGGGTGGCAGCGGTGCGCGTTGCTATGGCCGCAATGGAAACGACATGGAGATACCGGTTCCACCTGGGACCGTGATCAAGGACGCCAGCACAGGTGAGGTCATAAAGGACCTTACGGGCGTTGACCGCTTCGTGTTCCTCAAAGGCGGTCGCGGCGGACTTGGCAACTATCATTTCAGAACCTCCACTAGACAGGCTCCAAAGTTCGCTCAGCCAGGCGAGCCAGGTGTTGAAATGAGAGTTGGAGTGGAGCTTTTGGTCATAGCTGACGTGGGTTTCGTAGGGTTCCCAAACGCAGGTAAGAGCTCCCTTATGAACATGCTCACCAATGCACGCAGCAAGGTGGCATCATATCCGTTTACAACGAAGATACCTCAGCTTGGCATGATGCGACTTGGGGACCAAGATGTCGTGATTGCAGACATACCTGGAATTATAGAAGGTGCGAGCCAAGGCGCAGGCATGGGCTTCAAGTTTCTCAAACACATTGCAAGAACGGGCGGTTTGGCATACCTCATTGATATGTCGGACCCTCAGTTCCTTGACCAGTATGAGCTTCTGAGAAACGAACTTGGCACGTACTCCCCAGACCTCCTTGAAAAGAGGGAGGTCCTCATTGGTACGAAGCTGGACGAAGACGGAGCTGCCGATAACTTTGAGAAATTCAAGGCAAAATACGCAGACAAGAAGGTCTTTGGAATGAGCATATTCGATGAAGATTCTGTCAAGCCAATCATGAAGGCGTTTGTGGATATGCTGGAGGAACCTTCCGTCGAAAAAGGGTTCACAACAAAGCCAAACGAAGACGCCTTCTACCCGGAGACTGACGATAGGTTCATGCCTCAGGACGAGTGAGCAAATGGGTGAGGGAAGAGACGAAATGAAGGTTGCCATGCTTGGAGGAAGTTTCGACCCCGTTCATTTGGGTCATTTGTTCCTTCTTCACTGTGCGATTTCCATGTCTGACTATGATACGTTCATAGTCGTCCCAGCCGCTTTGAGCAACTTCAAGCGCACCAACGCACCAAAGGCCACGGACAAAGACAGGCTTGAGATGCTGCGCCTTGCACTTCTTGACTACAAGGACATCTATCCACAGGACTGTGATGCAGACATAAGGCTTTCCACCATGGAGCTGGACCGCGGAGGGGTCTCGTATACATACGACACCGTCATGGACTTGAAACGCGACATGGGAATCCACGGTCGACTTGGTCTCATAATGGGGGATGATCAGATTCCATCCCTGGACCGATGGTATCGATTCGACGACCTCAAGCGAGAGGTCCGTTTCCTTGTATGCCGCCGCAATCAGGACGGAGCCCTCTGGAACCTAATGCCTAATGGCGTCGTCTACTCAAAGCTTGAGCCATCCGGCCTGGCTCCGCAATCGTCAAGCGGTTTCAGGGAAGATGTTCGCAATAGAATGGGAGACCTTTCCAAAAGGGTTGCAGAGTATGTCAGAGACCACGACCTATACAGCTGATGTGATTGCAAACATAGAAGACCTGGACGGTTTCCTGAAAGGAAAGGTCTCAGAAAAGAGGTACATCCATAGCCAAGGTGTCGCTGCAACTACGGCCTGGCTCTTGGAACTGTATCCATCCAACAACTACCCAAAGACATGGAAGGGCTTTGATGCAGCGTACTTCTGCGGACTTTCTCATGATATCGCACGGGAGATGGACGATGACTCAATCCTTGCATATTGCCATGAAAACTCTGTGGAACTTACGCATCAGGAGATCGATGCGCCTGTTCTGGCCCATGGCAAAGTGTCGGCTGACATCGTTTCAAAGCTGTGTCCCGGCTATCCCTCTTCATGGAAGAGAGCCATAGAGGTCCATACCACGGGGTGTGCAGGAATGGACAGCCTCGCACTTGCCCTGTTCGTTGCAGATTTCATAGAACCTTCACGCAGGTTCATGACGGACGAAAGGCGCTCCTACTACTTGGCTTCGCCAAACCTTGGATCCTGTGCGTACAGGGTTCTGTGTGATATGATGGACCATTGGAAGGAAAGCGGTTTCCTTTGCATAGCCAATGGATCTGTTGGAATGAAGGCTGACCTTGAATCCAAAGGCTGTAATGAAGGACGGTTCCCCTGGTTGGATAGAAAGACGTCAAAAGGAGGATGCAGGTGCTAGTGATAAAAAGGGTCTCTAGAACCGTTTTCATTCTCATTGCAGTGTGCCTTGCCTTGCTTTGTTCCTGCAACGTTTCCACAAGGGACTGTTTCTATGCATATTTCGAGGACACAGCCTTCGTTTTGGTGTATGACAAAGGTGAAGATGTCCTGTATGAAGTGATACTTCCACTTGAACCCATACTCCTTTGGGGAAAGGATGCAGGTTTGGACTCCATCCCCGTTGCAATGCGGAACTTCGTGGGTCTCAAGGAAAGTGGTTTCCTTGTTGGAACAAGCACCTCCCTTCAAACCGTCCGCGATATGTTGGATGTAATGGGTGCCGATACGGAGGGGGAGCCAAGCGGTTCCAAGAGACTTGCAACGTTCGCCGGCAACATTGCAGTATTGAGCAAAAAACCGTTGTCAGATAATATGAACAGGCTTTGCGGACAGGATATGTCCAAAGTCCTGGATGCACTTGAAAACAAAAGCCCCAGTACCGTCTACTACGATGCAAGGGGGCTTTTCGACAACGAAGATCTGAACTTCTCCCAGCGGTACTTCACCCAATGGCTGGGCCAGGTTCTTGGAGGATATTGATGATGAAAGAAGAGATTAGAGAGAAGGCGGCTGCCATAAGTGAATTCCTCGTTGACCACAAGGGCCTTGAAGTCACAACCATAGACGTGTCGGAGGAGTGTTCCTGGACCGAGTGCTTTGTAATCTGCACCGTCACAAGCCTTGGACACCTCAGGGGCCTTGCACGTGAGCTTTGGGGGCTTTTGGACGAGCTTGGGCTTGAAGTGAACAACCGCCATAAGGCCGTTGGGGACGATGGCTGGGAGCTCATAGACTGCGGAGACATCGTAATCCATCTCATGAGCCAGGAGCTTAGGGATTTCTATTCCCTTGAGAAGCTTTGGCAGAAGATTGGAAAATAGTTCACCTGGCTTGGCAGCCAGCTTTGACCACCACACCGCTCCTACTTCCAGTAGGGGCGTTTTCGTATACAGCGAACTCTCCGTTGACCATTACATGATCCAAGCCTGTACACATTGCAAATGGATTGGAGGGACTTGAGTTGTCATGAAGCGTCTTTGGGTCGAATACCACGATGTCAGCCTTCATGTCTTCTTGGATTGCTCCTCTGTCGTTGATTCCAAGTCTTTTCGCTACCTTGGACGTCATTTTTGAGATTGCTTCTGGCAGAGTCGCAATGTGGTCTTTAAGGCACATCGTCTCCAATAGGTGTACTGCGGCGTTGGCGCTTCTTGGATGGCTGAGCTCTCCAGTATACAGGGCATCTGTTCCAAAGAGCATGAGTGGATCCTTGAATATCTTTTCAAGGTTTTCCTTGCTTTGGGTTATGTCGGTCATGAGTGCAAGTTCGCTTTCCCTTGACAGTAGAAAGAAGAGGGTGTCGAACGGGTCTTTGCCTAGTTTCTTGGATGCTTCCTTCAGCGTCAGGCCATCGTATTCAGGTGAGCTTTCAAGGCTTGCTATGGTTATGTCGTCCCAAGTGCACAGCTCCACTATGCTGTCCCACACCTGAGGATGCATGATCTCCTCTATTGTACGAGCCCTTAGGGCAGGGTTGTTCTCTATGTTTGCAAGTGTCCTTGAAAGCTCGTTCCTCTTCAGTCTGAGGAGGAAAGGGGGAAGAAGGCTGAACAGGCTTGTGCTCCCGTATTCGTAAGGATATTGGTCGAACTGTACGTCAAAGCCCTCATTCCTGAAACGGTGTATCTTTTCAAGTACTTCATCCACTTTGCTCTGGTTTGCCCTTCCTATGGCCTTGAGGTGGGAGATTTCAAGCTTTACACCTGTCTTCCTTACGTATCCAAGCACTTCGTCTATCGATTGCAGGATTTCATCGCCTTCGCACCTGTGATGCACCGCAAATATGCCGTCGTATCTTTTCACAGTCTTCAGTAGTTCTATGATTTCGTGTTCGTCAGCAAAGAGACATGGTGCGTAGTACAATCCTGTCGATAGCCCAAAGCAGCCTTGTTGCAACGAGATTTCAAGCAGTTGGCACATCTTGGACACTTCTTCATGCGTCGCCACTCTGTTTGGATTCCCTTCCATAGCCATCATGCGAAGCATGCTGTGGCTCTGAAGAAACCCCATGTTGATGCCAATTACAAGCTTTTGGGAGAATGACTGGAAGTCCGTCCAGTCCCACGGCTGCGCATAGTGGCCAAGTATGTCGGCAAAGACAGCAGGGTCTCTAGGCTTCCTTGGATAGACTCCAATGCCGCAGTTGCCTGATAGGTCGAACGTTATGCCTTGCTGGGCCTTGTGCGTCATGGCTGGGTTGCGCAGAGCCTCAAGCTCGCTGTGTGCGTGTATGTCCATGAAGCCTGGGCAAAGGACCTTGCCTTCCACGTCCACTATGGAAGCGGAGGAGGGGGCCTTCAGGTTTTGGCCAACGGCTCCTATCAGGGAGCCGTCCACAAGGACATCGGCCTTGAAGGGGGCGTTGCCCTTTCCATCGATGACGACGGCGTTTCTGAAGAGCGTCATGCTAGGTCCGTGCCACCGCGTCCAATATCATGGCCACGAGGGTCTGGCTGTTGCCGCGTATCTTCGTGGAGGCGAGGGCTGCCTTGAGCTCAGGGATCTTCGTCTCGCCAAAGAGCGCAGGTGGAAGCTTTGCCTTGTACATTTCGTTTGCAAGCAGGATGAAGGCAATGAGGGTGCTGCCTTCTTCGAAAGGTGTTATCCTAAGGATTTCTGAGAAAAGGAACGCAGCTCTTGCCACGGGGTGCAGTACGGACCAGGGACCCGAGTATTGTTCCAGCATGGCCTCAGTCTCCTGCGACTGCGGACCTCCAAGCTTGTAGTAGCCTGCGCTTTTTTCGTTGATGGAGCTCATGAGCCGTCTATGGATGTCAAGGAGCTTCTTCTCGTTGAGGTCGAACGGTATGGATGAGAGTATGGAGCCTGCATTGAGTGCCATGACCTGCTGCTTGAGAGTGAGGGTCGTCTGGTTCTGCAGATTCAGAACGCCTTCTAGGGCCTGTGGGGTGGTTTCGTCTCCGTCGTATGTCATGGCTTCCAGTATCAGCTGGGCCTTTTGCCTGTTGTCCAATGGCGTGACCATTAGGCTTGAGCGTATGGAGTCCGCCTTGCTGTAGTCTTGGATGCCCGTTCTAAGGCTTCTGTTCTTCATATATCTGAGGGTTCTTCCATCAGCTGGCTTTTGGGTGCCTACGGGAATGCTCCAGACCCAGTCTCCGCAGCGTGCGGCTCCTTCTATCTTGCCTTCTGCGCACAGAGACCTCACGCGTCTTTCGCTTATGCCCCATTTCTGTGCAGCTTCTTTCGTGCTTATGTACTCCATGGATTTCCCTCCAATGCGGTCGTTTCCACGCCCATGGCTCTAGGATATTCCGAACTCGGATGGAATTGCAAGTGCCGTTTTACGTGGTTTTTACTCTGTATAGGGGATGCTTTTTCAAAGCTGTGCAACAAATTGCAACATCTTTTGCGTTTTTTGGACTCTTTATGTAAAAAAAATTTTACTTTTTCCTTTCAAATACATCGTTTGTGTGCGACAATTACTAGTAGCATTTTTTCTAGGAGGAGAAAAACATGAAAAAAGCTCTTATCGCTATGCTTCTTGTCCTCGCAATTGCATTCCCAATGTTCGCACAGGGTGCAGTCGAAGAGGATAACTCACCAATCACACTCGAATTCTGGACACACGAGGATGCCGCAAGAGCAGAACTCGAAGACAAGTGGATCAAGGAATTCCAGGAGATCCATCCAAACGTAACAGTCAATGTCACAAGACAGGGAGCCGAAGGACTCCGTGACCTTGTTCAGACGGCTTTCGCAGCAAACGAGGGTCCATCTTTCTTCAACCTTCCTATAGAGAACGAGTTTCAGTACATCGAAGCCGGCCGTGTAGCTCCATGTGACTACAAGACCCTTGGCTTCAAGGATGCAGCAGACCTTCTCGACCACTATCAGGATGGCATGATCGATGCAGTCGTCTATGACGGCGACGTCTATGGTCTTCCTCTTGAGCTGACAAACTGGTCAATCTATCTCAACAAGAAAGTATTCCGTGATGCGGGACTCGATCCAGAGACAGACTATCCAAAGACATGGGAGGACATGGTCGAAGTATCCAAGAAGATTATCATTCGCGACGGTGACATCATCACAAGACGTGGTTTCGATTTCAGATATAAGTACGAGCTTACATACTTCGTTCCAATGGTCGAGCAACTTGGTGGCGCACTCACCGAGGAGGAAGGATGCGTAAACAGGGATGCTTGGGTCAAGGCTCTTACTTTCATGCAGAACTGGGGACCTCAGGGAGACAACCTTGGAAGTCCAACCCTTACTGCTCCAAGAAAGTTGTTCAACAAGGATAACAACGACATCGCAATGGCCAACACAGGTCTCTATCAGGAGTCCAGAATCCTCACCGACAACCCAACATTCTACAACAGCGGAGAGTGGATGGTCGTTCCTTACCCAGTATTCGAGGATGCTGTCAAGGACGTTGCAGGTTGCTACTACGGACACTTCTACATGGTCAACGCAGACAAGTCAGAGCGCGAGCAGAAGATGTCCTGGGAACTCATCAAGTACTTCCTCCTCTCTGAGGGACATGCAGAGCTTTATCTTACCAACGTTGGTCTCATCCAGCCTCTCAAGACTCTCATGAACGGCGAGACATACCAGAGCATGCCTTACTCTGATGTCTTCAGCAGCGACTTCGCAAGATCCCACATCGTATATTACGGAAAGGGTGCTGCAGAGATTCAGACTCTTATCAACAGCGCAATCAAGTCCGTAATGCTCCAGGGCACAGACCCAGCAGCTGCATACGATGCTCTCCAGAAGAACGTTCTCGAGGTTCTCGCAGACTGATTGTCCTTCAATTAGGTGTTTTTCATGCAGTGGACCACTTTGCTGGTCCACTGCTTTTAGATTTAGAAAGGTCATGCTTTTATGAAAAAGAAACTAACTCCATACAGCATAGAGAAGAAGCAGGCACGCTGGGGATTTCTGTTCACCGTTCCATGTCTTGTATTCTTTGCTGTATTCAGCTTCTATCCAATAATCAGTGCGTTTTTAACCAGCCTTACGAACCGTGATGCCATTCGAAAATCCTACGAGTTCATAGGCTTTCAGAATTATACATACCTGTTCACTCAGAGCAACGGAGGCTTCTCTCTTCTCAATTCATTGAGAGCCACGGCGGTCTTTACCGTTGGCACGTTCGTTCCAATGGTCGTGGTCTCCCTTGTCCTTGCAGTACTTGTCATGCAACTTCGCAAGCCAGGTCATTCCAAGATGTTCGAGCTTGCTTACTATACTCCAGCCGTCCTTTCGTCTGTAGTTGCGGCTACGATATGGATGATAATGTTCCAGCCTACAGGCCTTTTCAATCAGGTCTCCAACTTCGTGATGCATACGTCAGGCAAGGACTATCAGTGGCTTACAAGCAACTCAATGCTTCAAGCCTCCACAATCATAGTGTATTTCTGGAAGTACATTGGATACTTCACCATCCTGTTCATCACTGGCCTTGCATCGATCCCTCCAACAATCTACGAGGCCGCCATTGTGGATGGCTCCTCCCGTTGGCATACCTTCTGGAAGATAACGCTTCCTCTTCTCAAGCCAACCGTAGTGCTTGTTTCCATCATGGCAATGCTTCAGTGCCTCAAGACGTTCAGTACCCAGTACATGTTTGTTAGGGGTGGGACGGCAAGAGAGCCTATAGACGTCATTACCATGAACATCTACTACACGGGTGTCGTGAATCGAAAACTTGGACGTTCAAGTGCAATGTCCATAATCCTGTTCCTCGTTATGCTTTGCTTCACCTATCTGCAGTTCTCAACCCAGAAGGGTGGCGACGACGTCGAGTATTGATGGAGGTGTAGCATGAACAACAACAAATTCGTTGGGAAAGTAGGCATTGGAGAAATCCTCACATATGTGGTTCTGGTTCTTGTGCTTCTTTTCACTGTAATACCTATTGTTTTCATGGCCACTGCCGCTTTCATGGATGCAAAGCAGATAATGTCCATGCCGTATACTTGGATTCCAAGTAGTAAGTTCTTTACTTCTGAGAGCAGGACGTTCTTCACCAACTTCCAGAAGGCCATCGTTGGAAACCACAATGACAATATATTCTTTACAAACCTGTGGAACTCCCTCATAGTTGCATTCACATGTGCGTTGACCACGGTCCTTTTGGCTTCCCTGTGCGGCTATGGACTTGCAAAGTTCAACTTCAAGGGAAAGACCGTCGTATTCATGGCAATCATGAGCACCATGATGATTCCTTTCGAGGCCATCATGATTCCGTTGTACCTTGTCGCTTCAAAGCTCAAGATAATCAACACAATTCCGGGCCTCATAATCCCGTTCCTTGTAAGTGCCTTTGGTGTGTTCCAGATGAGGCAGTACCTCATAACATTCCCAAGCGAATACCTGGACGCCGCCAGAGTGGATGGCCTTACGGAATTTGGAATCTATGCAAGGATAGTCCTTCCAAACTCCACACCTGTCATAGCAACGCTTGGAATCCTGTCCTTCAGGAACCAGTGGGACAACCTCCTTTGGCCTCTTCTTTGTTCACAGGCCGAGAAGATGAAGACCATTCCTTTGTATATCTCCAAGTTCGCAGAGGAGAAGCAGACTGACGAAGGAGCCCTCATGGCCTGCGCCTTGCTGGCTTCCATTCCAATGTTCATACTGTTCTTCTCACTTTCCAAGTACTTCCTTGGAGGTGCTGCGGTATACGAATCAAGAAAAGGTTGATTTCTTTGTATGGCAAAACTATATGTCTTTGATTTGGGAGGCGTTGTCCTGAAGAACATCGACTTCCGCGATAGAATGATCGAACTCCTTGGTGTTGACGCCAAGGAGTTCCTTGTAGAATACAGGCACTACGACTTCCCAATCATGGATGGGAACTACAGCATCCATGACTTCTACAGGCATTTGGAACACGTCTTTGGCATAAAGGTTCCAGGAGATCCGTTCAAGGACCTCTTCCACCCTGTGGAGAACGCCCCAATGGTGGATCTGATAAAGGCCCTCAGAGCCCGTGGAAGCCGTGTTGTCTGCGCCACGAACAACTGCACACCTCATTGGAACATAATCCAGGAGAAGGGGTGGGACAAGCTCTTTGATGCCTGCTATGTATCCCATCTCATTGGTCTTACCAAGCCTTCCAAGGCTTTCTTCAACTATGTGCTGTCGCACGAAGGAGTAGAGGGCAGGGACGCTGTGTTCCTCGACGACTACGAAGAGAACATACTTGGGTCAAAGGCTTTGGGCATAAACGCCCTGTGGTACGATACGGAGCTCTTGGACAAGGATCTTATGACGGTCCTTGATATGTAACTGAGACCGTTTTCGTGGTTTCTCGAAAATGGCAGACTTGTTTGGTCCGTTTATCGGACTACGAACCTCTCCAGGGCCTCAGCGACTGCACTGTTGTTGCAGTCGCTTTCCGTTATATAGCGCGCCACTGCCTTTATGTCGTCCGGTGCGTTTCTCACCGTTACCGGAACCCCTACGATTTTGAGCATGTCTATGTCGTTGTAATAGTCTCCAATGGCAAGGACATTGCTTCTTTCTATGCCATAGTGGCGGCACAAGGCATCGACGGCGGTTCCCTTGTTCACTCCTTTGGGGACTATCTCCAAATACATCGGTGATGAAAGGAAGCAATCGACCTCGTTGGAATACCTTTCAAGGATGGCTTCCTTGAGACGCTTCACTTTGTTGGTGTCGCTATGGACTCCAAGAAGTTTGTTTGGATTGATGCGACCGAACAGACCCGTGAGATCCTCGATGACCCCAATGGTGTCGGTGGCATCGGCCTCTGATTTGATCCAGTCGGGATGACCTGGGTCTATGTACCAGTCGTTGTGATGGTATGCAAAGCAAAGGCAGCCCATGGCCTTTATAAGGTCGTTTATCTTGGTGGCGAGCCTTCCATCCACGACGTTCTCTTCAATTATCGTTCCGTCCCAATCCTCTATGAGGCATCCTCCAAGGGATGGCACGACACCCGTTATCCCAATTTCGTCCATGTATCGTCTGACGGATGGCGCAATGCGGCCCGATATTATCGCAAAGTGAATCCCTTCCTCCAGAACGGCCTTTCTAATGGCCTCCCTGTTCTTTGGAGAGAGTTTCTTGTAGTCGTCCACGAGGGTGCTGTCAACATCGCTGCATATCAGTTTCGTCTTCATTGCGTTGTTCTTGCCGTTGTCCATATCGTGCATTCCGTCCATAAAGTCGATCTCCCAGAGGAACTTTCAAAACTATGCTTTGTGTGGATTGGACATGGATTGTCGAGATGGAAGCCGTCTGAAGCAACTGAGACAATACTTTGTGTATTGTGAAGTTGCTGAAGGCGGGGTTCCAGCCGTGCAGGGCATGGCCAAGACGCATGAAGGAGTTTTGAAAGTTGCTCTTTAACCATAGAATTTTGGAGGACTATATGGTCGTTCTTTGTCTTAACTGCGGAAGTTCGTCTGCGAAGTATCAGGTATACGATTGGGAGAACAAGGATGTTCTCGCCGTTGGCGTCGTCGAGAGGATTGGTCTTGAATATTCGACGATCGAGCACAAGGCTTCCGGCAAGGAAGAGTACAACGCTCAGTTCAAGTGCCCAACCCACAAGGAGGCTATAGAGCTCATCATTAAGATGCTTGTGGACAAGGACTATGGAGTCATCAAGGACGTCTCAGAGGTTGGAGCTGTAGGCCACAGAGTCCTGCATGGAGGCGAGCTTTTCAAGAAATCCACGCTTGTTACGGACGAAGTCGTAGAGCAGCTCAAGACTGTCATACCTCTTGGACCGCTCCACATGCCTGCGAACATCATGGGTATAGAGGCTGCAAGGAAGGTCATGCCAAACGTTCCTCACGCAATCGTCATGGATACCGCATGGCATCAGACCATGCCTCCTGAGGCGTTTATGTACGCCGTTCCATACGAGTGGTACACGAAGTACAACGTAAGGCGCTATGGCTTCCACGGAACAAGCCATCTGTACTGTGCAAAGAGGGCTGCCCTTCTTCTTGGAAAGGAGAACAAGGACACCAACGTCATAATCTGCCACATTGGAAACGGCGCGTCCGTCTGCGCAGTCAAGAACGGAGTGTGCGTTGAGACCTCAATGGGTCTTACTCCTCTTGAAGGCCTTGTCATGGGATCCCGCAGCGGCGACCTTGACCCAGCCATCCTTCCTTACATCATGAACAACACAGGCATGAGCGCAAAGGAGATGGACACGACTCTCAACAAGAAGAGCGGTCTGGTTGGAATCTGCGGCCACGCAGACAGACGTGACGTAGAGAAGGCTGCAAACGAAGGAGACGAGAAGTCCAAGCTTGCAATGGCCATGGAATGCCACAGAATCAAGAAATACATTGGTGCATACGCAGCACTGCTCGGTAGGGTCGATGCCGTTGTGTTCACAGCCGGCGTTGGAGAGATGGGTCCAACCATCCGCAAGGGTGCAATCTGCGACATGGAAGCCTTTGGAATGAAGCTGGACGTTGAGAAGAACCGTATATGCAAGTGCAGAAACGGCGAGTTCGAGATCTCCACTGACGATTCCCCTGTAAAGATCTTCGTCATCCCTACGGATGAGGAGCTTGTCATCACAGAGGATGCCGTCGCCCTCATGAACGGAACCTACGATGTCCATACGAACTTCCACTATTCGTTCGAAGATGCATCATACGTGAACAAGGCAAGGGCCAAGGGACTTGTCAAGGATCTTGAGAAAAAGCCTGAGCTTAAGGCCATTCTCGCCCTGCCAAAGAGGTGACCTCTCGTTTCTTGGATGCCATTCGTTGTCGATGCGCTCAAGCCGTGCACATAGCACTGTCTTTCGCTGTCTTCTAGACTGGCATCCAAATTTCTTTGGGTCGTCTTCTGCGTTGCTGCGCTCAGGCTGTGCATCAAGCACTATCCCTCGCTTGCTTCCTTGAATACGGCCCAAATAACTTCGAGGTTTCTTCTGCAATTTGAAGAATTGTCCGCTTTTTTCGAAAAAGTTTTTTTTGGTACACTTTTTTGTCCGCTTTTTGGAAAAAACCTAAAAAGCGGACAATCCAAGGGTTGATGCTTATGGAAGAATTGATGTTTGTGGGTCCTGAACCGGAGTATGCCGGCGAGCTGGCATCATACAGGAAGGAGATGCTTGAGAATTCCTCCTCCATGGACGGCTGCGGCCGTCTTCGTGCCACGGATGATATGGAGAAGTACCTTGAAGACTGTAGGCGTGGGGCGAGCTGGGAGACCGTGGAACCTGGCAAGGTTCCTGCAAACCAGTACCTGTGCATCCGCAAAAGCGATGGAAAACTGCTTGGAATGCTTCAGATAAGACATTGTTTGAACGACTACCTTGAGAAGTTCGCAGGTCACATAGGCTACAGTGTGAGGCCAAGCGAAAGGCGCAAGGGCTATGCGAAATGGATGCTCTCCAGGGCGTTGCCTATATGCCACGACGTCTTTGGATTGGACAGGGTTCTCGTGACGTGCTATGTGGAGAACGAAGGCAGCCGCAGGACAATACTTGCAAACGGTGGTGTCTATGAGAACACCGTGCATGATCCAGATAGGGACAGAGACCTTGAAAGGTATTGGATAGACTGCACAAAGGATTGTATCTGAACTCATCTAAGGAGTGTCTATGAAAGAGGGCAAAGCCGTTCTTCTACTTCTTCTGGCCTCGTTCCTATGGGGTTTCACATTTGTATTCCAAAGCCAGGCCTCCGGGGTCGTGGGTCCGTTCTTCTTCAACGGAACCAGGATGATAATAGGTTTCATTGTCCTCATCCCTCTGCTTGTTCCAATCTTCAAAAAGCATAAGGGAGACAAGGCATACTGGAAAAAGCTTGCAAAGGGCGGAGTCCTGTGTGGGCTTGCCATAGCTGCGGCGTCTGTCGTCCAGCAGTACGGAATAGAGTACACGACAGCAGGAAAGGCTGGATTCATCACTTCATTGTATACCCTTATCGTACCGGTGATTACGCTGTTAATGGGACGTAAGGTCAGCCCTAGGATATGGGTGTGCATAGGCATCGGTCTAGTGGGGACGTTCCTGCTTTCCGTCAATGGGGAGGATGGCATTGGATACGGCGACCTACTCGTGCTTGGATCGGCCTTTCTGTTTGCGATCCAGATCATGTTGGTGGATGCCTTCGTTAAGGATCTCGAAGGCGTGGACCTTTCAGCCTGCCAGTTCCTGCTTGGCGGTGTGTTCTGCCTTGTGTGCGGCTTCTTCGTAGAAGGGTACACCTTGGATTCGTTTGCATCTTCGTTCATGGATGCCGCCGTCCCAATCCTGTATGCGGGCATAGGCTCGTGTGGCATCGCATACACGCTTCAGATAATAGGCCAGAAGTGGGTTCAGCCGGCCAAGGCTACGCTTGCATTGTCCCTTGAAAGTGCATGGGCTGCGGTGGGAGGCGTTCTCGTGCTTGGTGAGACCTTGAGCGCCAAGGAACTTGTTGGATGCATCCTCATGTTCTCCGCAGTCGTGTTCGCCCAGCTTCCTCAGAGAAGGAAGAAATAGCTGGACGAATGGTTTGCAAGGGAGCCGGAACCCACAACATCTCGTCCAACATTGATTATTGGTTTGGTATTTCGTATTATTATGGGTAGTATTAAGCCACACCTCTTTAGGTGGTTTTAGGGAGTCTATATGAAGGTTTTTCTGTATAACACAATGTCTCGTGCAGTTGAGGAGTTCGTGCCGATCAAGCCAGGTTTCGTGGGTATGTACGGCTGCGGACCAACCGTCTACGACTATGCACACATAGGGAACCTTAGGACGTACATATTCGAGGACACCCTCAAACGCGTACTTACACATGCCGGATACAAGGTCAAGCATGTCATGAACATAACGGATGTTGGCCATCTCACAGGCGATGGCGACGACGGCGAGGACAAGCTTGAGAAGTCAGCCCGCGAGACAGGAAGGAGCGTATGGGACATAGCCAAGTTCTATACCGATGCCTTCTTCCGCGACTACGACTCACTCAACATAATCCGTCCAACCATCGTATGTCCTGCAACACAGCACATAAAGCAGATGATCGAGCTCATCCAAAGGCTTGAGGCTGGTGGGCATACGTACATAGCAGGTGGAAACGTCTACTTCTCAATAGATACATTTCCTGAATACGGCAAGCTCGCACGTCTCAACCTTGACGAACTCAAGAGCGGTGCAAGGATAGATGTTGACTCAAACAAGCGCAATCCAAAGGACTTTGTGCTTTGGTTCACGAACAGCAAGTTTGGGGAGCAGGCCATGATGTGGGATTCTCCATGGGGCCGTGGGTATCCTGGCTGGCATATCGAATGCTCGGCAATGAGCATGTACTACCTTGGGGAGCATTTCGACATCCATTGCGGAGGCATAGACGCCATTCCCGTTCACCATACGAACGAAATCGCCCAAAGCGAAGCGGCAACTGGCAAGAAATGGGTCAACTACTGGATGCACGGAGAGTTCCTCCTGAGCGACAAGGGAAAGATGTCCAAGAGCTCTGGGGAGTTCCTAACCCTGTCCGTGTTGAAGGACCATGGGTTCGACCCGCTTGACTATAGATACTTCTGCCTGGGAGCCAACTACAGGACACAGCTCCAGTTCTCATATCAGGGCATGGAGGCTGCAAGGACGGCAAGACTTGGCCTCGTGGACAGGATTGCATCGCTTGGGGACGAAGTCTCAAAGGCCGATTCCGTTGGGGATGCCGCCAAGGGCTACATGGAACAGTTCGATTCGTTCGTCTGCAACGACCTTGGCACTCCACGGGCGCTTTCAGTGCTTTGGGGCGTCCTCAAGGACGATGCAGTCTCCAATGCGGACAAGAGATATGTCGTCAACTACATGGACGGCGTCCTTGGACTGAAGCTTTCCGAGGTGAAGGCCAAGAAGGATGAGCCTTTGGATTGCCCTGCTCAGGTCATGGAACTTGTTGGAAAGCGTGCACAGGCAAAGAAGGACAAGGACTGGGCCTTGGCTGATACCTATAGAAACCAGATCGACGCTCTTGGATATGTCGTCAAGGACACTCCTGCAGGACCTGTCGTTTCAAAAAAAATGTAACTTTTTCTGAGGATGATTGTTAACGCTTATGGAAATCAAGAGTGGAGATGAGCTGGCTTTCAGACGGGTCTACCAGGAGGTCTTTCCAACCCTCATGAGGGTTGCGTACCATGTGACCTACAACAAGGACGTCGCTGAGGATATCTGTCAGGATGCCTTCATCAGATTCTATGACAAGGATATGGTGTTCCCCTCAATGGAGGATGCCAAGTTCTGGTTGATACGAGTTACGAAGAATCTTGCAATCAACCACGTCAAGAGAAAGATGAGGGAGACCGCATCGCTTGAGAAGGTGATGAAGAATCCTCAGATCAATCCGTTCAAGGATGGTCAGACTGAGTTTATCCTTCAGGAGTCGTCTGCGGCTGTAAGGAAAGCCGTTGGTGATCTTCCTGAGATATACAGGACGGTGATAGTCCTTAGGGAGTATGCCGGGCTGAACTACGGAGAGATAGCCAAGGTGCTCAAGATTTCCGAGAGCAATGTAAAGGTCCGTATGCACAGGGCTAGAAAGGAGCTTGGTGCAATGCTGGACCGGGAGGAAGTGAATGTGCCTTGATGATCAGATACTGAACACCTATCTTGACGGAGAGCTTGCAGAGCCGTGGAAGAGCCAGGTCGAGGAGCATTTGAGCTATTGTCCCAGCTGTAGGGCAAGATATCAGAAGCTTGTACAGCTTCGCGACACCGTAAGAGATGCCGCCCTTACTGATGAAGAGATTGCTCCAAGACAGGAACGTGTTCTTTCAATGATTGAGAAGAACCATCTTTCCAAGAAGTCCAGCCAATCGTTCTGGAGAAGACATTTCAGAGTGTCTGCACCTCAGGTCATTGGTGTCGCCGCTGCATTTGTTGTAGTATTCATTGGTTCGTGGGCCGTCTTTGGGGGCAATAAGGACAATACCATTCCTCTTCCTGAGCTAAACACCACAATAGACCTCAAGAACATAACCCCTGTAAGGTCTACTGACAATGCTTCCACTTCCAAGAGCCTTGAGAGCTACTCTTTGGATGAAATCCTGAAGAATCTGGATGCTCGTGGCTATGATGTGGATATCAGGCTCAAGAGCATACAACCCCTTGCTTTGGATCGTTTGGATTCAGAGGTAAAGGATGTTGCAAGGATCCCTGAGGAAGGGATTACGATTTCTTCAGACGGTATGGCAAGGGATGATAGCGGTGCTATCATTGCAACCGGCGTTTCCTTGGATGCTTCCAATCAGGTGGTGGCGTCTGATGGTACCGTTCTTTTCTCCGCAGAGCAGGTATCGTTGATAGAATAAGCGTTTTAGGTTTTGATTTTGACTTTGCCAGGCTGTCGTGCTATTGTGTGACAGCCTGTTTTTCTATGCGTTCCCATCGGCTTGAGTCTCTAAATTGGGTGAGGTTTTCTTCATTTTGCCTTGTTTTTGACATTTATGAAGAAAACTTTCTTCACTAACACGTTTTTTTATCGTTTACTGAAGAAACTCCTCTTGATGAGTTCCAATTCAATGGACTTCAAGTGTTCCAGCAGTTCAAAGTTCATGACAATCTGATGTTGTAAGTATTGTATTTTCAAAATAGAATGGAGAAAGCTTTGAGTGGAATGAAGGAGCTTCGTGTATGGATAGATATGACCTTGTCGTTGTTGGTGCTGGCCCAGGTGGGTATGTTGCAGCAGAACATGCTGCCGAACTAGGAAAGAAAGTCCTTCTTATTGAAAAGGAAAACCTAGGTGGCGTATGTACAAACAGGGGCTGCATCCCAACAAAGAGCCTCCTCAACAGTGCAAAGCAGTATGTCCATGCCTTGGACTGCGGCAAGTTTGGCGTTCATTGCAACGACGTGTCATTCTGCCTTGAAGAAGCCATGTCATGGAAGAACGAAACCGTGGAGACGTTGAGAAGCGGCATCCAGTTCATGATGAAGACCAAGAAGGTCGATGTCGTGTTTGGAGAGGCTGTCTTCGTTGACAACCATCACGTAAAGGTTGGAGATGAGGCCTATGAAACGCAGTATCTTGTACTTGCAACCGGCAGCAGCCCTTTCATCCCTCCAATAGAAGGTTCGACCCTTCCAAACGTGGTGACAAGCGATGGAGTCCTTGGACTTGAAAGGCTTCCAGAGAGCATTGCCATAATAGGCGGTGGCGTCATTGGCATAGAGTTCGCTTCGTTCTTCTCAATGGTTGGAGTTAAGGTCTCTGTCATTGAAATGATGCCAGAGATCCTTCCAATGATGGATGGAGAGTTCTCAAAGCTGATGAGGCGTGAGATGAAGGCCGTTTCCTTCAATCTGGGCTGCAAAGTCACAGCAATAAAGGAAAACGGCGTGCAGTTCATAGCTGCCAAGGGTGAAGAGAAGTTCATAGAATCGGAACTGGTTCTCATGAGCGTTGGAAGGCGTGCAAACATTGCAGGTCTTGAACCTTTGAACCTAAACGTGGATAGAGGTGCCGTTGTGGTGGATGACCACATGAGAACCAATGTAGAAAGCGTCTATGCCGTTGGTGATATAAACGGAAGAAGTCAGCTTGCACACAGTGCCTCACGTATGGCGCAGGTCGCTGTGGATGATATGTTTGGAGCTGGGAAAGCCTCAATGAACTACGATGCAATACCTTGGGCGGTCTATGGAATGCCTGAGGCTTCAGGGTGCGGACTAACACAGGATGGTGCATTGAAGAACGGCGTTGAAGTGAAATGCGCAACGGTTCAGATGCGTTCCAACGGAAGGTTCCTTGCTGAGAACGGAAAGAGAGCTTCAGGACTTGTCAAGGTTGTCGTAGATGCCATGAATGGCAGAATCCTTGGCTTGCACATGATTGGGCCATACTCAAGCGAGATGATCTGGGGTGCTGCAGCTTTGATTGAAGCTGGGATGACTGTGGATGAGGTCAAGGATGTAGTCTTCCCCCATCCTAGTGTTTCTGAGCTTATCAAAGATGCATGTTTTGCATTGAAATGATATTTATTGAATAGAATTTTTATATAAGTTTTATTTAAAAATGATAGGACGGTTATATTTCAATACTATTCTTTCAATAAGAAACATATAGAATTCGTTTGAATTTATATAATAAACATACAATAATGGCATTGGTCTTGTATTTGATTTGTTTTGTTTCAATGTGGCCTTCTCAATTGCTTTAATTGCTTTTTTGGTATAGGATTCTTCCTTAACGACATATTGGAACCATTGGTTCTTCATATTCGTTTGGAGGAAATGATGAAAGCTATTGAACTTGAAAAAGCCTACGATCCAAAGGCGTTCGAAGATTCAATCTACAAGCAGTGGGTTGAAGATGGAAACTTTAAGCCTTCTACTGGCAAGGGAAAGCCTTTCGTCATTGTAATGCCACCGCCAAACGTCACTGGAATCCTTCACATGGGGCACGCCCTCAACAATTCGTTGCAGGACACACTCATCAGATACTATAGAATGACAGGCAGGCCAACTCTTTGGATCCCAGGAACGGACCATGCCGGAATAGCTACTCAGAACGTCATGGAAAGAAGGCTTCAGAAGGAAGGTCTCAGACGACAGGATCTTGGAAGGGAGAAGTTCCTTGAACGCACCTGGGCACTCAAAGAAGAGCACCATGATGTCATAGTGGCACAGCTCAAGAAGATTGGCTGCTCCTGTGACTGGGACCATGAAAGGTTCACGATGGACGAGGGTCTTTCAAAGGCCGTTAGGGAGACGTTCGTCACTCTTTATGAAAGAGGTCTCGTCTACAAGGGCCTCTACCTTGTCAACTACTGCCCTCATTGTGGAACGGCTTTGGCTGATGACGAAGTCGAGCATCAGGAGGACGTTGGACATCTCTATGACATCAACTATCCGTTTGCCGATGGAAGCGGTCATATAACGGTTGCAACTACAAGGCCTGAGACCATGTTCGGAGACGTGGCTGTTGCTGTCAATCCTGACGATGAAAGGTACAAGTCGCTTGTTGGAAAGATGCTCAAGCTGCCTTTGACTGACAGGGAGATACCAATCATTGCCGACAGCTTCGTTGGAATAGAATTTGGAACCGGCATGGTGAAGATCACACCTGCTCACGATCCAAACGACTGGGAGTGCGGCAAGAGGCACAATCTTGAAGCCATAAACATCCTCAACCCTGATGGAACCCTCAACGATGTCTGTCCTGAGGAATTCCGTGGCCTTCCTGCAGAAGTGGCCCGCGACAAGGTGGCCCAAAAGCTCAACGAACTTGGATATCTCGTTAGAGTACAGGAACATAAGCATGAAGTTGGACACTGCTATCGCTGCAACACCACCGTTGAACCATACCTTAGTCAGCAGTGGTTCGTAAGGATGCGCTCCCTTGCAGACAAAGCTCTTGATGCCTGGAAGAGAGGTGAAATCCATTTCTATCCAAAGAGATGGGAGAACACCTATTCAAGTTGGCTTGAGAACATCCGCGACTGGTGTATTAGCCGTCAACTCTGGTGGGGACATAGAATCCCTGTCTGGTACTGCGATGACTGCGGACACATGATGGTTGAGCGTGAAGATCCAACCTGTTGTTCCAAGTGCGGAAGTAAACACATACATCAGGATACCGATGTCCTTGATACCTGGTTCTCTTCGTGGCTTTGGCCTTTCAGTACCCTTGGATGGCCTGAAGAAACGCTTGATTTCAAGAAATTCTTCCCTACAAGTACTCTCGTAACTGCCTATGACATAATATTCTTTTGGGTATCGAGGATGATAATGGCATCCCTTGAATTCACTGGCAAGGTTCCTTTCAATGATATCTACATAACAGGCCTCGTCAGGGACAAAAAGGGTCGTAAGATGTCAAAGAGCCTTGGAAACGGAATAGACCCCCTTGATGTCATTGATCTCTACGGTGCAGATGCAATGAAGTTCACCATCTGCTACCTTGCAGCTCAGGGCCAGGACGTGCTTGTGGATATGGATTCGTTCAAACTTGGTTCGAGATTCGCGAACAAGATATGGAATGCTACACGGTATCTTCTCATGAACCTTGAAGGCAGGAACCTTGTTGCAATAGACCAGTCCAAGTTCACAGAAGTGGACAAATGGATATACCACAGCCTCAATGAGAACGTACGCAAGGTCAGAAACGCAATCGAAGGCTATAAGTTCAACGATGCAGCACAGGCCATATACGACTTCTTCTGGAACGATTTCTGCGATTGGTATGTCGAGGCTTCCAAGCTCTCCCTCTATTCCGGCGACGATGCAGAGAAGGACCGCATAGTCTCCATCCTTATGGACATCCTTGCTGAGTCCATGAGACTCATGCATCCTATGCTTTCGTTCATAACCGAGGAGATATATTCAAAGCTTCCTAACACGGAAGGCAAAGTGATAACAGCATCATTCCCTGAGTACAGGAACGACAGAATCCATGCAGAAGAGGCTCATTTGATGCAGTGTATGCAGGATGTCGTAAGAGGAATAAGGAACTCCCGTGCTGAGCTTGGGATTCCTGCTGATAAGAAGCTTAGGATAGTCATAAGGCCTGACGAGAACGGCTGCCTCGCCTCGTTCATGGCAGGCCATGTTGATCTTCTCAAGAACTTCACGAATGCCGGTAGCGTTGAGATTGATGCGGAAAAAGCAATATCCGTTGAGGGTGCATTCCCTGTCGCAGGGCAGGGTTTTGAGACCTACGTCTTTGTAAGGGATGCAATTGACGTTGACAAGGAGATTGCAAAGCTTGAAGAAGAGATCTCCAAGGCAAAGGCCCTTCTTGAGGGTTCTGAGAAGAAGCTTTCCAATGAGAAGTTCGTTTCCTTTGCAAAGCCAGAGGCCATAGAGAAGGAGAGGGCAAAAAAGCGTGAATTCGAAGAGAAAATCGAAAAAACACAAAAACACATAGAGGTTCTACGGTCTTTTTGATTGTCTTATAGGCTTTTTGCTTTTATAATTAGAAAGAAGGGGGATGTAACGGAAAGTATTTTGGTCTTTTTTGTTACATCCCTTTTTTTGATGAAGGAGATACTCTTGTGAAGAAAGTTCTTTTCCTTTTGTTTGCAGTTCTATGCCTTGTTTCCTGCCAAACCGCTACGGTGGAGGATTCACCTGAGCTTGAAACGCTTGTTCCTGTTGTTGAAGGGGTTTCAGATTCCAATTCCATCGTTGATGTTGGTGTCGTTGGATCTGAAGAAACCTCCTTGGTTCCTGTCGTTGAACCACAACTTGATGTAGAGAATGAAATTACTGTGGATTTGGAAGCAGCGTCAGAGAATCCTTCCAAAGAAGAGGGAGTTGATGTTCCAGCCCCAGATCATGCCCGACAGTAAAAAAGGTGCAAT
>OQVT01000296.1_pt1 | contig 25746 bp, 24 predicted proteins | sample 1691561 | NCBI WGS metagenome assembly OQVT01 (sample SAMN03418260, study PRJEB22391) | human gut metagenome | biome: human-gut; feature: organic feature; material: feces | host: Homo sapiens | place: Tanzania | collected 2013-01 | reverse complement strand
CCATACCAGATACCTGCGAAAATTAACATAGCAACCTGAGCAGCAATGATAACATGAATAATATTTCCATCTCTATCAACCAAACTCATACAACATACAAATTTGGCTTTTCTATTTTCTACACCATCAAGTTCACTCAAAACTCTATCAATTTTTTCTTGTTGAGTACCAGCATATCTTGCAGAATACAACCCAGGAGCACCATTCAATGCCTCAATACACAACCCAGAATCATCTGCCATACTAATCATTCCATTTAATTTTGCTGCTGCTCTTGATTTAATCAATGAATTTTCTTCAAACGTGTTTCCAGTTTCTTCCGGATTAAATTCACCATTAGGTGAAACAAACTCAACACCTGAACCTTTTGCTATTTCATTTACTTCATATACTTTGTGAGGATTACCTGTACCCAATACTATTTTCATAATTTATATTCCTTTTTTGAATAAATGTAACATTTACATTAATAATATGTCAAAAAGTTTTTTCTTTAAACTTGTTTTGATATAATAGAAAAAAATTAGATAAATATGTATGAAAAAGGAATACTAAAAACAACAATGAGTAATTTAACACAAGAATTAATTCAAGAAACAAACCAACAACAACTAAACCAATATACAACAATCCCTAATCCAAAATTCGAAAGAATTGAACAAAATTTATTTTATATATTTGAAACAGAAATGAAATCATCAGATTCAATAATCCTTGATTATAAACCTGAAGTAATAAGAAAAATTGCAGCATTTTTGTCAGGTAAGATTTCTCGTTCAGCATCAATTGGTATTGCAGGAGAAACAGCAAGTGGAAAATCAACCATTACACTTGATATTATTGAAACAATCAATGCATTCGCAACAGAATATGATAATAATAACGTTATTACAAGAGTAAATACAGATGACTATTATTATGACCGTTCGGAAATGGTAAAAGAAGCAGGTAGTTTCGCAGAATTTGCAAAACATTATGACCTAGATATACCACAAGCATTGGAATTGGAATTGATGAACGAACATATCAAACAATTGCTTTCAGGCAAAGAAGTTTATCTTCCAAAATATGACATGAGCGGTACTGCTATTAGACATGACAATTATACACTTGCTAAACCTTCAGGAATTATTATCTCTGAAGGTTTATTTACGTTAACAGAAAAAATCAAAAATGCTTTTGATTTCAAAATCTATGTTGATATCAGAGAACATATTCAAAAAGAAAGATTCTATATAAGAGCAAAAGAACGTGATTTAGGTTCTTCTGCAGATTCAATCTACAACAATGCTGCTCAAAAAGCAGAAATCTATATCAGACCATGCAAGGCTCATGCTGATATAATTTTGTCTGGTGAATCTGATAGAGCAAGATACAAACACTTCTTAAACAAGATTCTAGCAATCGTTCAAAACGAATATTTTAGTTAATTTATAACACTTTCTTTATTGCTTGTTACATATCTTAACAATAATGCATCAAAAAAGGCAATTTTTTCATGTATATATACTTTATATATATGTAAATAAGATTTATAAAAAACAAATTATAGAGAGCGAGTTTATTCAATGAAAGATTTATTAAAATTCTGTCGTTGGGTGTCTACACCTGACACTATTTCTGATTGTGCTAAAAACCTTAAAGATTTACAAAAACTTAAAATGACATATCCGCCACAAGAAGAACAATCTATGGCTATATGCATTAATTTAAAAGCTTAAATTATAAACTCTCAAATAAACAAACTCTCTCTACAAACAGAAGAATAAACTCTCTCATTTAATAGTAATATTTTAATTATTTAAAATATTACTATTTTCATATTCAACCATAATGAATAGAAATAAGACACTTCAAATTTTCAAGATATTATTAAAAAATATTATGTTAAGATTTAAGTTTAAAAAGACAATAAAAACCTACAGCAATAAGACACTACACAAGGACTGCAATAGTTTTTACAAATATATTTACAAAAGTTTGGTAAATTTTATACCAAAAACAATAAACTCTAAAAAATACTAATATAAGCCGTATTCATAGAATATTACAGAATTTTAATGTAAAAAAAACGTCATGTTAACACTAAAAATAAAGACAAAACTCAATAAATGTTTTAAAATATAAGAGTAGTGCATTTTAATATTTTGACAAACAACAACTCAAAAATTATGTACTAGATAGTTGATATAATAAACAGTTAGTATTTCATTGGGTAGAGATTATTACTCGTAAAATCTTAAACAAAATAGTAAACACTAAAATTAAGAAGAGAGTAAAAAAGTGAACAAGAATGTTCACTTTTTATTTTTTATAATTTTTCTTCAAAATAAAAAGGACTGACAGCATGCCAGTCCTTTTTATATACACTTTAAAAACTAAGCAGCCTTGCTACCTTTAATTTCTGTAATAAGATATTGAGCAACCCATTCAAAATCTTTATTATCTTTAGCGGCTTTCTTCAAATAATCAATTGAAGAATCACCGATTCTGATAAGAGTCATTGCAACAACACCTCTTTTCAAACCTCTAACAACTTGTAATTGTTCAACAAGTTCTGGAACAGCAGGTGTACCAATACCTACCAACATATTTTCTATTTCATTTTTATCTGATTCATTTAGCATTGATAAAATTTCTTTAACAGATTGCATTTTCAAAACTCCATATATAAGTATTATTCACATTATTATTATAATGCTAAAAACACCAAATCCCGTTTTCTTTATCTAATCTTTATATCGCATAAAGATTTATTAATCCCATACTGGTAAATTAATGCAAAACTCAGTATATTTACCCTTTTTACTAGATACAGTTAAAGTACCACCATGTGCTTGAACCAGTTTTTGAGATAAATATAACCCTAAACCTGTACCAATCTTACGAAATTTTTGACTTGCTGAAAAATACCTATTGAATATTCTATCAACATCTTCTTTAGAAATACCTTGCCCGTAATCTTTAACGATTATTTGAATATTATCCCATTTTCGCTTAACAATCAAATCAATATTGGTGTCTGGTGAACCGTACAAAATCGCATTATTAACCAAATTCTTCACTACACGTTTAAATTGAACATAATCAACATCTATATTAAAATCTGAACGTAAATGAATAACTAATCTGTTATTAGTTTTTTGTGCAATAGATTGCATTTCATCAACAATTTCCATCAGGAATTTTTCTATAGACAATGGTTTAATATTCAGTTCAATTTCACCCTCTTTAACTTTATATGTATCAAGTACTATTTGTACCAAACTAAGCAATTCTTTATTTGACGACTTCATTGTTTTGAGTGCTTCTTTTTGCCTATCATTAAGTTGTCCAAACTTTTCATTTATAAAAAATTCCAACATATTTGCTTCAGCGATAATAGGAACTTTCAAATCATGCGTCAATGTTGCAACAAAATCTTCTTTTAAAGACTCTATCTCTTTTTGATTTGTATAATTAGTAATCACTATCATATATTTATCATGATGTTCTTTAGATTCAATCTTTTTTGTACTAGCCTTAAAAAACAATTCAGAAATGCCCTTAAGAAAAATTTCATCATCAGATAAATCAATTATAGATTTATCTTCTGGAATTTTAATAAACTCATTTATATTAGTACCAACAATAACCGGTTGATTTAACCACTCCATAATTTTTTTATTTGCTCTTAAAATAACATAATTTTCATCTAGTACAACCAAACCCTCTGATAATGAATTTAGTAATGCCGCTAAGAACTTATTTTGTTTAGTTAACTCTGCTTGATACTCAACAATCATTTGTTCTCTATCATTAAGAGTTTCAATCATTCTATTGATACTTTCTGACAAGTCCTTTGTTTCTTCAGGAGATACACCCTCTACACGAGCAGATAAGTTACCATATCTAACAGAATTAATAATATTTAATACGTCACCAAAAAAATCGTTCATATTTCTAAAATGCTGTTTCAACGTTTGATTTTCACGTTTCAAACTAATAATAAACGGTATTGATAACAATATTAAAACTATAAATATAATTTTTACGACCATAATTAAATATGTTTTTCTACATTAGAAATAATAGTAGATTTTGGTATTAGACCAGCCATTCTCTCTACTGGTTCACCATTCTTAAACACTAACAAACTTGGTAAACCACTTACTGAATATTTTTTTAATAATTCTCTATTTGCATCAGCATCAATTTTAACAATCTTTGCATTTTGACCTAGAACAGTTTCAATCTCATCTAAAACAGGAGCCAATTTTCTACATGGACCACACCATTTTGCACTAAAATCAACAATTACAGGAATTACTGAATTTAAAACTTCAGTTTCAAATGTTTTTTCAGTTACATCGATTGCCATTTTAGCCTCCTTCTTAATTTTCACTTACTATAATAGCATATATATTATTTTTATGCTATTATTCATTTGGAGAGTAAATTATGCCAAGAAAAAAAGTTATTGAAATAGTATTAGATACTGAAACAACTGGATTAGATTATACAAAAGAAAAAATAATAGAATTTGCAGCGGTAAGACTAGAAAATGGAAAAATTAAAGACACTTTTTCAACACTAATAAACCCAGAACAACATATTAGAAAATCTAGTATCGCAATTCATGGTATTACACAGGATATGGTAGCAGATGCACCGACAGAAGCTGAAATTCTACCAAAGATACGTGAATTCATTGGAGAATATCCAATTGTTGCACACAATGCCATTTTTGACCATTCATTCTTAAATGAAGCATACAAAAGAGTTTTTAGAGAAAAATTTACAAACGAGAAAATCGACTCTCAACAAATGTTTAAAGAAATATGTCCCGATTTAGAATCTCACGGACTTGTTGCTCTAACAGAAAAGTTCCATGTAACGATGGAAAATCACCATAGAGCAATGGACGATACAATGGGTTTGGCACTTGCTTATCCAAAATTAAAGAAACTATATCTACAAAAACATGATTGGCAAGTAAAACAATTAGATAATATTGATTACTTATTTGAAAGATTTTTAAGAATACAACAAAGTGTAACCACTATGCAAGCAGAATTACAAGATTTAAAATCAATTTTCAAACTACATTTTGAACTTGGTGGAGAACCAATTACGGCTGAAAGTGGTGACACAATGGTTTACCAATCTAAACGCACATTCGGATATAAACTTTCTGAAATAAAAGGTGTCTTAGAAGAACTTGGAGCATTCGAAAAAGCAGTTAAAGTCAACAATGGCTTCATTGATAGATTATGCAACGGTTTAAGCCTTTCTGATGAAAATAGAAAAATATTAAGAGATGCTAGAAAAACCCTTTCTGAAACAAAAAACTTGCAAATACTTAAATCTAATAAATAATTTTGTATTATGTATGTAATTTGATACAATAGAACTATATTATGAGGTCTTTTATGAAAAGAAAAGTTATTGCATACGTACATTTCCATTGGGATAGAGAATGGTATAGAGAATACGAAATATTCAGAATGCGTTTATTGAGAGCATTTGATAATGTTTTAGAAATGCTTGAAAATAATACATTGCCTAGTTTCTATTTTGATGGGCAAACAAGTGCTTTACTTGATTATTTAGAAATTCGCCCAGAAAAAGAAACACTTATAAAACAATTTATCAAAGACAAACGATTATTTATTGGACCATTTTATTGTCTAATTGATGAATTTTTAACTGATGAAAACTGTTTTAGAAAAAATTTAGAACTAGGACTAAAAACTGCAAGAGAATTTGGGTGCGAAGATTTCGTAGGTTATTTTGCAGATACATTCGGTCATAGTGCTTGCACTATTCCTATTCTTAAAGAGTTTGGAATTGATAAAGCAATTGTATGGCGTGGTTGTGGAGATATTCCTGCTGAATTCAAATGGAGATACGAAAATACAGAAATTGATACTGTAAATCTTATTAGAGGATATTTTAATGATATTTTCTCTACACCTTATGATATAGAAAAGAAAGCAGAACTTCTAAAAATAAGTCTTGATAAAATTGCTGAAAAATCAGGAAGCACTCTTTTATTACCAATTGGTGCAGACCATCTTGGAGTGGAAAAAGATTTATTAGAACAAATCAAACAAATAAATACTATTCTAAAAGATTATGAAATACAAATCGGCTCAATCTTCGATTACTTTAATATAGTAAAAAATAGATTTAATAATTTTAAAGTTAATGATGAATTAAGAGATAACTCAAAAACTTTTATTTTAGAAGGTAGTTATTCTTCTAGAATTGATATTAAAAATTATAATATTGAAGCATCATATAAACTTCATCTAGCGGACAAATTACAAAAATATTACGGCAACAAATATGAAAAACTAATTGAATATGCCTATAAAATGCTTATACAAAATCAAGCACACGATAGTATATGTGGCTGTTCTACAGATGATGTACATTTTGAAAACATTTCAAGATACAAAAAAATCTTACAAATTGCAAATAATATCATTGACGAAATCAAATTTGAAAACAGATTAAACAATACAAAAATAATCAATCTATCAAAACAATCATATACTGGTACTATTAAATTTAAAACCAGCGAAAAATTACCATATCAAATAATAAAAATAGAAAATGGTTTTGATAAAAACTTGTTATGTAACACTCAAAGAATACCAATAACAGAAGATTATACAAAAATATATACATACTTAGTTTATTTAAAAAACATACAAAATGGCATATCTGATTTAAAACCATCAAATGATGAAACAGATGTTTTCATTACTGATAGTTGTATTGGCAATTCAAAAATATTTTTATCTATAAAAGATAATAAAATGTTTATTGGCGACAAAGAAATTAAAATCAAAGACTTTATTGATAATGGTGATAGTTATAACTATGGACCAGAAGCAGATGATTACGGACAAGAAGGTAAAATATTAAATTCGAAAATATTATATAAAGGTGAAACTCGTTCTATATTGTGGTTAGAAGTAGAATTGGGTGATATATTTAATATTCAAATAAGTTTAGATAAATATTCACCAATGCTAAATTTCTTAATCGAATGGGAAAATACAAAGAAAAATCACCAATTACAATTTGTAATTAACACTAATGACAAAATAGAAACAACATATTCCGAAGATATGGGAAATATTATAGAACGCCATTTTGATTCAAGCTACGATATTAGAAAAAATCTACCCAAAGAACGAGGTATTGAAGCGAAATCTAATAATGCTCCAATGCAAAGGGGAGTTTTTACTAACGGTATTGGTATTATTACCAAAGGTATCACACAATATGAAATTTTTCATAATGAGTTAAGAATTCCTCTATTACGTGCAACAGGACTAATTTCAAATAAAGATAACACATCTCGTTCAACTCCAGCAGGACCACCAATAAAAGTAAATGACTTGCAACAATTAGGTAAAAATTCCGTACAATTTAATATTTTCATCGGAAACAAATCTGAACTTAAAAATAATATAAAAAATACTTACAATGAATGTATTGTACTTTAGTGTAACGATTTGTATTTATTTTTGACGTTTAATAAATAATCCAATATTATATAATTCAATATTGAATTATTAGGAGTTAAGAATAAGTTATGTTTATAAAAAAAATCGTCTGTCCTATTAGGACTATTTGTTGCATTATCATTTTCCCCATTATGCAGTTTTGCAAATGATGATATTGTTATAAATAACGATAATTTTATTAATCACTCTGGTGTAGAAGGTGGTGCAATCAGCACAATAGATACTAAAAACTATATTATTAACTCAACAAATTTTGTCTCCAATACTGCATCAAAAATGGTGGTGCCATTTTTTCTACATCTGATTTAACAATCAAAGCCGACAAATATGATGTTATATTTTCTAGCAACTCTGCAAAAGACGGTAGTGATATATTTATGAATGGTAATACTTCAAATACCAATCCAACCATATCACTTATATCAAATGAAAATAAAACAATCACTTTTGCAAGTGGAATATCAAGTACTGACAATGGATATAATATTAACATTGATGGTAAAGGTACTGTAAAATTAGACTCTTACGTCAAGAATGCAAACGTTACAGTTAATGGAAATTTATTATTAAGTAACAATAGTAATATAAATAACAATAATAACCATTTTACATTCAATAATGGTTCATCATTATCAACAATAAATAATAAAATTGATAAGTTTAATAATGGATTAATCACAATCAATGGCGATACAAATATAAGTATTGATATTTCTTTACCAGAAATGAGTATAAAACCATTCATTAGATACTACATTGGTGTACAAAAACGAATTGGTGAAAGATTTACTGGATTTGGACAAATCTTCTTTAATACATTAGGTAGAGGTGGAATCGGATTTTCATTCGGTTTCAAATGGTCACTTAGACGAACTTTACCAAAAAAATTGCCAGAACCAGTTTATGTACATGAATAATAAAAAAAGACCGATTATTTAGTCGGTCTTTTTAAAAATACCCTGGATGCGATTCGAACGCATGACCTACCGCTTAGAAGGCGGTTGCTCTATCCAGCTGAGCTACCAGGGCTTACTTTAATAGAATATCATATAAAACATCTTTTGCAAGTTATTTTTATTATTAATTATGATATTTTAATTTTTTTTAGTATAATTAACATTATGAAGAAGTTTATTTTACTGGTTTTAATAGCAATTTTTAGTATAAATACAGCAGTTTTTGCAGAAGATTTGCCAATCAAAGAAAAATTTAATCAAGCCAAATCTACTTATAGCAATAGATATTCTGTTGTAAAATTTTTCCAAGAACATGTTTCTTGTGCTAACAACACCGACTTAAACAAATTTCTAAAATTTTATTCACCTGAATATATTAGTAATGATGGATTTGATTTTCAATCTACATCAAATTTATTTAAAGATTTATGGGAACAATATAACGGTATCCAATATAAAAATTACGTTAACTCTGTTGCTTTCTATGGAGAAACAGCAGTTGCTAATATTTCAGAAATTGCAACTGCCTCTGTTTATAATGAAAACAAAAAACGTGGCGACCTTAAAAGTTTTGTGAACGTAATATATTACCTTAAACGTAACGGCAAAGGTTGGCTTATAACTGGTGAAAATGTTATATCGGAAGAAATAAATATCGCTTGGGGTGATGCAAGAAGTGTTGCTATGTTCTTTGAAGCACCACAATTCGTCGGTGCTGGTGAAGAATATGATGCAAAATTATACATTGCACCTCCGAAATGGGTTTTTGCTATTGGTTCAATAAGTTCTGAAATTGTTTCATACCCACAAAAACCTCAAAAAGATGTATTCAAAAAATTTGCTCAAGATTACACATTAGAACGTGTTCTTCGAGCAAATACAAAAAATACAAATGAATATGTTATTGCTTCTATTGGATTTACAAAACCTAATGTAAATCAAAGCAATGCATTAAATATGAATTTATCAGGTTTTGCTTGTTTAATAAGAAGAGTTAATGTTGTTCCTAAAAACAACTATATTGAGGTAAAGAGTGAAACAAAATCAAAATAGTAAACTTAATCCAATAATCTACTTTGTTATATGTTTAATTTTTATGATTATGTTTAACCTATATACCACGAACTTTATACTCAACAATATTTCTATAATAAATGATAATTTTAAATTAATCGATTTCGTATATATTCAAAATACTGGTGCTGCATTTTCATCATTCCAACATATGACAACACTTTTAATTATAATTTCTATTATTGCCATCTTAGCAATAACATACGAACTTATTAGAAATTACAAAAAATATTCTCTACTATTATTTTTATTTTCATCCATTCTTATTGCTGGAATCTTTTGTAACACACTAGAACGAATAACTTTAGGCTATGTACAAGATTTCATAAGTTTTAAATTCATAACATTCCCAGTATTTAATATTTCAGATATATTAATCAATTTTGGTGTTCTTGCTATAATGTATCTTATTATTACAAAGAAGTATTTAAAAAATGACGAATAAACTATTTATTATTGATGAAACAGAAGTTGGTACAAGATTAGATAATTATCTTGCCTCAGTATATGAAAACATATCAAGAACAAAAATCCAAAATTTAATAAAATCAAACTTAGTTACAGTAAATGATAAAAAAGTAAAACCATCATTATCACTTCATGCAGAAGACAAAATAATCTGCGACTTTGACGAAATAGAACATGACAAAATACAACCTGAAAATATTGATATAGAAATTGTATATGAAGATGATAATATAGCCATTGTAAATAAACCATCAGGTATGTTAACTCACCCAACATCAAAAGAAAAAAATAATACATTAGTTAATGCACTACTTGCGAAATTTAAAACACTTTCAAATATAAATGGAGAATATAGACAAGGCATAATACACCGACTTGATAGGAATACATCAGGTCTTTTAATCATTGCAAAAAATAACGATGCACATGAAAAAATTGCAAAAATGATTAAAGATAGAACCATTGAAAAACATTATAGAGCAATTGTCAAAGGACTTTTAACAGAAGACAAAATAATAAATGAACCAATTGGTAGAAACAAATCACAACCTAACAAAATGTGCGTAACTCCTGATGGGAAACCTAGTCTTACAGAAGTACACATTCTTAAACAATTTGACGATGCTACATATATAGATGTAAACTTAAAAACAGGTAGAACACATCAAATAAGAGTTCATTTATCATACATCAATCACCCAGTATATAATGATACACTCTATGGGTTTGGCAAGATGAAAATAAAAACAGAAGAACAAGTTCTACAATCATACAAACTTAAATTCATCAATCCTTTTAACAATCAATTAATAGACATTGAAATAGAACCTGATGAAAAAATAAATAAAGTTTTACATTTTTTAGAAAACAAACAAAATCACTAGGAGAAACAATGAAAAAACATTTAATAACATTATTTTGGTTAATATTATTTGGAACAAGTGCATACTTTTCATATAATCTTGGATTAAATATATACAAACAAACAACTAATCAACAACTTTTGTTAGAAGTAGTTTTATGCACTTTTATTGCTGGTTTTTCAATATGTGCAACCATACTAAATCTAATACATTCAAATACATCTGAATCTTTAAATGTATATAAAAGAGAACTTGAAAAAGAATCTATCGACAAAACAGAAAGTTCATCAAGAATAAAAGTTTTAGAATCAAAAATTCAAGTACTTGAAAAAGCACTTGATGAAGCGATAAAAAAATAAACAAAAATAGCAAATTCTATTTTTAGAGTCCTTATATTACATGTAAATAAGGATTGACACAAATATGAATACTATTACTCCGTATAATATATCAACAAATAATAGAATTACTTATACATCAAAGACACAACGACAAACAAATATATCTAAAACAAATGAACTTGATAAAGTTGAAAAAATTGGTGGTACAAACATCAATGAAAAACCAACAAAAATGTTGTTGTCATTATTAAAAGGTGCTTTGAATGATGAACCTGTTGACCAGAAAGAATTCAAAGATGCTAACTACTCTGATTGGCAAACAATGTTAAATATATCAAAAGATTCTTCAGTAACAGGCATTGCACTTGATGCAACAAATAAATTACCCCAGAATACAATTCCAAAAGATATTGAAATGAAAATGTTAGAGATTCAAAAAGAATCTGAAATAAGACATGCAAAACAAGAAAAAATTCTCGGTGAACTTAGTGAAACATTTGCAAAAAAAGGTATTGAAACAATCCAATTAAAAGGTATTGGATTATCAATGAATTATCCTGAACCAACACACCGTTTTGGTGGCGATATAGATATTTTCACAAGATTAAAAGGTACACAAACGCAAGACCATTCAAATGCTTATGAAACAATAAATAATATGATGGAAAATAAAGGTCTAGAAGTAGATAGTCACAATCATTCTAAAAAAACAAAACATAGTGAATTTGACTACAAAGGTGTACGTATAGAAAACCACAGATATTTTATTAATAAAGAACGCATGCCGGAAGCAGTCAAACTAGACGAATATTTACATAAATCACTAAATCCACATATACAAAAATTACCAAATGGTACAAAAATTTTAGTACCATCTAAAGAATTTAATACAATATTTTTAGCACACCATGCTTATCAGCACTTCATATTTGGAGGTATAGACATACACCACTTAACAGATTGGAGCACACATATCAAAAAAAATGGACTAGAATTTCCTAATGAAGCAAAAAACACAAAATTTGAAAAATTTACATACGCTTTAACAAATTTATCAAACAGATATTTAGGAACTAACGTAAAAGTACCAGAAGATAAAAAATTTGAAGATAAAATATTTAATATGTTACTCCACCCAGAAGAAAAACCTATCCCAAAAGACTTAAATAAAGCAGAACTTCTTGTTTTTAAAACAAAACGTTTCATAAAACGAGCAAAACAATCAAAAGAATATACTGGAGAATCTTATTTTAAAACTTTTGCCAGAACATTCATAAACAAAATGTGTGATCCTGCATCTTTATTTAAAAGAATATAAAAAAAATGCCGTTCCATTGAACGACATAAAAAATTTCGATTTAGTAAGATTAGGTAAGTAAATCTGTTTATTACAAGCCCTCTGCATAATTGTAATCGTTTTTGATGTTGTCTGATAGCATAGTCTTGTATGAATCCATGTAAGAGTTGATTTCTTGCAACTCTGTAGATAATGTAGTAATTTGATTTTCAAGCTGACTTTCCCAAGCAGTCATATCTGCAACTTCAGCTTCATAATAACAATCTATGTACTCAACTTCTTCTGTATATTCAGGTATCTCAGTATAATCTACATAAGAATAAGTAGAATCCTTATAAGACATTGAGAAAATATTTTTACATTCAGTACGTAAGGCACTGTATTTGGAAGTTTTCCATTCTGCCAAATCAGAAGTTTCAGCAGCGGCTAGCGTCTTGCTGTTTTGATATTGAGTTATCTGCATGTTAATTTGATTGCGTCGTTGAACATACGATAACAATGTTTCGTTTAATATCGCTTCTGACATTTCTTCTTACCTTACGGATAAATCTTACATGTATATAAAGTTTTTTTAGAGGTGCTGATTTCAAGAAGAACTTAATTCGTTACAAAAGTTAACATGTCTGTAACATGCATGGTTACATGGTCTTAGGGTAATTAAAAATTTAAAAACTGTCTGATTTTAGCCCTAATATCACTTAAAAAAACATTATTTTAATCAAAAAAAATTAAGTGAATTTACAATATATAAAAATTTATAACGATATGTTACAATAATAAAAAAGAGGTATGAATGAGTTATTTTGATAATTTACTTAAAAAAATTCCGAAAATAAAAAAAATTTTAGATAACGATAAAAATTCGACCATATATCATTATACAAAACCTGAGAAACTTCTAAATATTTTAAAATCTGCCTCTATTAGATTTTCAAATGCTCTTTATTTGAATGATAAAGATGAAATTGCTTATTCATATAAATTAATCGTTAAACTTATTGACGAAACACCAAATTTAGAAACTGACGTTTTTGAAAAGATTAAAAACCATTTCATAAGTAAATATAAACATATTATTGATGGTGAAATTGATTCAAAAATTGAATTAGAATATTTTACAACATCATTTTCTTCTGAAAATGATAACTTAACTCTTTGGAATAACTATTCAAAAGGAAAAAGTTATACAGGTTATAATATTGGTTTCAATAAAGACCTTTTAATTAAAGATATGATTGAAAAAGAATTTCACCCAATATATGGTAGTGTAATTTATGACACAAAAAAACAAGCCAAAATACTAACATCAATTTTCAAAAAATGGAATACACAAATTAAAAATCTTTCCAAAACACGTAAAAATTATGAAGTACATCTATTTGACTTAATTTTTGAATTAATAGATATCTTATCCATCGTAAGTTTATTCTTTAAAAATCCTCAATTCAATAATGAAAAAGAATACAGAATTGTTCTTGTAAATGGTGTTGATATAAAATCAGCAAAACAAACAAAAATCATTGAAAAGAACGGATTATTTATACCTTATATTGAATATAATTTTTCACACAATACCGTATCTAATGTAAACATTGGTCCTACTCTTGATGAAAGAATTTTTTACGCTAGTACTAATAGAATGCTAATGAACTATGGCTACGAAAATATTGATGTTAGAAAATCAAAAATTCCTCTAAGATATTAAAAATATACAATACACTTTGATTGTCATATAATTATAAAAATGATAATTAGTAGAAAATTATACAGAAAAACAGGTTATTTTTTAAAAGAAATAACTCGTAGCAAAATTATTATACAAGCAATTCTCACCGGACTTATTGCTGGTATTTTAGTCGTTTTATTTAAAATAAGTATAACAAAGACTTTCAATATAATTCAAAACTATATTCAACCGTTTTGTTTTTCAAAAAAAATGTTAATTTTTCCACTAATAACAACACTTGGTGGTTTAATATCAGGATTATTAGTTTGCAAAATCGCACCAGAAACAAAAGGTAGTGGAATACCTTATGTAAAAATGGCAATGGCAAGAATGGGAAATGTTACAAGAATAAGAAGTATTTTTGTAAAATTCTTTGCAGGCATTGCAGGAATCGGAACAGGTCTATCTCTTGGTAGAGAAGGACCAAGTGTACAACTAGGTTCAGGTGCTGGAGCATTAGTTGGCAAATTTTTCAAAATGAAAGGTACTGATAAAGATAAACTTATTGCATCAGGTGCTGGAGCAGGTATTGCTGCAACATTCAATGCTCCAATTGCTGGGGCACTATTTGTTCTAGAAGAATTAGTAAACAAATTTTCACCAGCACTTCTGTTTCCAGTATTAATTGCAACTGTTACAGCAGCATCAATTGCTCGATATTTTTTAGGAATAAATCCATCGTTCAAAATTCCTGTATTATCACCTTATGTATCAATACAAACTATATTTGTATGTATCATATTAGGACTAATTGCTGGTTTTTTAGGAGTTGCCTTTGCTAAAGTTATATTTTTAAACAATAAATTGTATGACAAATTATATAAAATACCAGACTGGTTTAAACCTGCTATTGCCGGATTGATTACAGGTATTGTTGGTTTATACATTCCATTTGTTTTAGGTTCTGGAAACTCTGCAGTTGATATGCTATTAGCAAATAAATTCACATTCCTAACAATACTTGTTATTTTTATTGCAAAATTCTTTATAACACCTCTTTGTTTTGGTTCAGGTGCAGCAGGTGGTATATTCTTACCAATGTTAATGCTTGGTTCATTCTTAGGCTATTTAACAGGCTTAGGTGCAGAGTATTTTGGTTTATGCATCAATCCTACTGCAATGGCTTTAATTGGAATGGGAGCATTTTTATCTGCCGTTGCAAGAACTCCAATAACAGCAGTTGTAATGGTTTTTGAAATGACTGGTGGATATAGTCATATTTTGCCAATAATGCTTAGTGCTGCAATTGCTGACCTTGTTGCTGAAAAGTTAGGACATAAACCTATTTATTCATTATTGATAGTTAATCAATCTATCAAATCAGGTGAAGCAAAATTATTATATAATCTAAAAGTTAAAGATTTTATGTCTTATAATACAGAATCTGTAAACACAACATTAACACTTCAAGAAGTATTTGAGAAATTTAATACAACTGAACACAAAGCATTTCCAATATTAAACAAAAAATCTGAACTTGTGGGAATTGTAACTAAATCAAACATTGAAGATGCACTATTTCAAGGTAATAAACCAAATACGACATTAGAAAAAATAATGAATCCTCAACCAACAACAATCTTGCCAGATGAAAATTTATATCTTGCATATTATAGACTACATACAAATAATACAGAATGGCTTGTCGTTACAGATAGAAGAAATAGAGTAAAAGGTATCATTACAAGACACGACATTCAAAATGCAGTAGAACAACATTCACAACAAAATTAAAGTTTAAAACATAATTTTCATTATCAATCATAAATTTATAATAATGACCAAACAACAAAATATTCAACCAATATTATAGTTTTTTGTCCCTTGTATGATAAAAATGCAAAATAATAATAAAAGGAGTATTTATGACTATTAGAATAATCCTTGTAGAAGACCAAAAACTAATGAGAATTGGTCTAAAATCGCTATTTGACGAATACCCTGAAATGGAAATAATTGCAGAAGCACAAAACGGTAAAGAAGCAATAGAGAAAACTCGACTATTAAAACCTGACATTGTACTTATGGATATAGGTTTACCAGATATATCAGGAATTGAAGCAACAAAACGAATACTTGAACAAAACAGTTTCAATACTAAAATAATAATGCTAACTTCTCATATTTCTGATAAAGAAGTCTGCGAATCACTAACTGCCGGAGCAAATGGATATATCCACAAAGACATTAATACCGAATTTCTAATGATAATCATTAAAACAATCAAAGATGGTGCGATGTGGCTTGATCCAAAAGTCGTACCATACATCAAAGATAGAAATAGTGGAGTAATACCTGCAAGACAATTATCAAGAGCAGGTTTTAGAGAAACACATTCTAACTTGACTCAAAGAGAATACGAAGTTCTTAAACTTGTAGTTGATGGACAAACAAATAGTGAAATAGCAAAGACATTGACAATAAGTGAACATACGGCAAAAGCACACGTTTGTAATATCATACAAAAACTTGTAGTAGATGATAGAACACAAGCAGCCGTCAAAGCACTAAAAGAAGGACTTGTCTAAATTATAAAATAAGAAAAACCAGTTAAGATAACTTAACTGGTTTTTACAACTGGATGTTAATTTCTTTTTATTACTCTGCGGCTTCAGTTTCTTCCAAAACTCTGCCAGGTTTAAAATCTGCTTTTTCTGCAATTTCAAATTCTTCAATATTAGCATTTGAATCATGCAATTTTCTTACGCCTGCTCTTGATTCATCTAAGAATTTCAAATCACCATTTTTTCTAAATAAACCTTGAGAAAATTTAGTATTTTTAACTGCTGTTTCAGCATCTGCATCAACAACTGTAGCAGTTAATCTATGCATACCAAATTTTTTATCTACAATAATATTTTCAGGATTTTGTGCTTCTTCTCTAATAGCATTTTTTATAGTTTGCCAATATTGAGCATAAGGTGATGCATTACCGTAACCATCTTTAGCAACATCACTCAATTTCATTGCTTGTCTTTTAACTTCTTTCATACCACTTTCAGTAAATTTAATAGCCATACCGAAGTTTGGATTATTCTTTCTTTGACAATTCTTTGCATTGTAGTTTGGAGTTACAGAGTTGATACTTAAATTCATTATTAAACCTCTTTTCGTTACATAATCATTACACCGATATAATAACTATCAAGAAATTTATTTGCCATGTAAAATGATTTCTCTTAATAAATATTAACAGAATAATTACAAAACAATTTAATAAACAAGTCTACTTATTTTCTTCTTCTTGAGGTTCAACATCAGATTTTTGTACAACAAGTCTTGTAACTCTAGCACCCTCAACTTTTTGCACAGTAAATTTTAGACCTTGTTCTTTAATTTCAACAACATCACCAACTTGAGCAATTCTACCCAAGATTTTAACAACCAAACCACCGATTGTTTCAACATCTTCAAAATCAAATTTATTTTCTTCTATATTAAAGAACTCTGCTATTTCATCAATTCTAACCATTGCACTAGCAACATAAGTATTTGGTGCAACCTCTTTTATATCAAGTTCTTCATCTTCATCAAATTCATCTTGCACTTCACCAACAATTTCTTCTAATACATCTTCCAATGTAACTAAACCAGATGTACCACCAAATTCATCAACAACAATACCAATTTGACTTTTACGTTTTCTAAACTCAATAACCAAATTATCAAGAGTCATTGTTTCTGGGATAAGCATTATTGGACGTAACAATTCTTGTAAGTTAATATGCTCATCATCACTTTCAAGCATTTTTGTATATAAATCTTTTACGTGTAAGAAACCTAAAATTTTATCAATACTTTCTTCATAAACAGGATATCTAGTATATTGATTTTCTGCGGTAATTTTTTTAATTTCTTCTAATGGTGTAATAGTTTCAATACACATCATATCTGTACGAGGAATCATAACTTGTTTTGCTGTCAAATCAGAGAATTTGAACATGTTATGCAACATTTCAGCTTCTGTTTCATTCAAAACACCTTCGTTATAACTTGCATCAACTAACATATCAAGTTCTTCAGTTGTATGTACTAATTGATTGTCACAAGCATTAAGTTTGAAAAATTCAAGAATTTTATTACCACAAGTAGCCAAGAACCAAACAAAAGGTTTTAGAATAACCATTGTAAATTTCATTGGTCTTGCAACAAACAAAGCAGCCTTTTCAGGATTTTGTAATGCAACACATTTAGGGATTTGTTCACCTAACAATACTTCAAAATATGTAATCAAAATAAATGATAACGGAACAGAAATCCATAAACAGAATGATGTATCAGCAAAAGGAAGTGCCACAATCAAAACTTTGTGCAAAATATCTGCAATTGTCTTAGCACCAACCCAACCAAGTCCAACACTAGCAATTGTAATACCTAATTGTGCTGCTGCAAGCATATCATTTATATCTTCTGTCATACCTAATGCAAGTTTTGCCGTAGAATCGCCTTCACTTGAAAGTTGTTCAAGTCTAGTCTTACGAACTTTCACCATCGCAAACTCTGAGGCAACGAAAAAACTATTTGCTAATATTAACAGGACAACTACAAATAAATTAAAATAAATACTCTGGGTCATTTCCCTTTTGTTTTAACCTTTCCTATAATATACAGTTAATTCTAATATACATAGACAAAAAAAGCAATATATTAAGACTGTACCTTGCTTAATTCATCAATAAGTTCATTTAGTTTTTCTACCATAACGGTTCTGTATATATCACATTCTTTTTCAGTTTTACCTTCAAATCTCAACGTAAATACAGGTTCTGTATTACTTTGTCTAATCAAAGCGAAACCACCATCAAAGACAACTCTCATACCATCTAATGTAATAATATCTTTGATAGGATTACCGAAACAACGTTGATTTTCATTTACATATTGTTTAAAACCTTCCAAAACAGGTTTCTTCAATTCATTTGGACAAGGCAATCTCAATTCAGGAGAAGTGCAAACTTCATCAAACGGTTTCAACAAATCTTCTACTACAAATTCGCTATTTTCACGTTTGTGTTTTGCTACGATTTCAATAATTCTGCAACCTGCATAAACTGCATCATCAAAACCATAATATCTATCTTTAAAGAATGTATGTCCACTCATTTCACCAGCCAGAATTGCACCTTTTTCTTTCATCATTGCTTTGATATATCCATGACCAGTTTTACACATAACAGATTGACCGCCACAGTTATCAATTGTATCGTACAATACTTGAGAGCATTTCACTTCTGATACAACAACTGGTTTTTCACCTTTATTTTTATATTTTTCAATAACATCTAATGCATAAATCAAAAGTAATTTGTCGCCAGTCAATTGTCTTCCTTTTGAATCTACGACACCGATACGGTCACTATCACCGTCAAAAGCGATACCAAAATCTGCGTTATTTTCAACAACTGCTCTTTTAATATCTTCCAAATTTTTAGGATCACTAGGATTTGGGTGATGGTTAGGAAAACGTCCATCAGGCATTGAGAATAATTCAACGACCTTGCAACCCAATTCTCTATATAGATTTGGTGCAACAACACCACCTGTACCGTTACCACTATCTACAACAACTTTTATTGAGCCATTAATTGTTTGTGCCATATTTTGGAATGCTGCTTTAAGTTCTTTTGTATATTGAGGAATAATATCATATTCAACTAATGAACCATTTAATAATACTGGTTTTTGATATTGATATTCTTCCATTGTGTAGTTCTTAACGATTTTGATTTGTTCTTCACCAAGAGATTGTTTTCTGAAAGTCATTTTTAAACCATTATATTGACTTGGGTTGTGACTTGCAGTAACAATTAACGCACCAGAAATAGCATTACCTCTTGTATATTCAGTTGGAACACCTGCAACTTCTGAATAATAACCAATTGGAGTAGGTGCTAAACCTAAATCAACAACATTAGCACCAGTAGAACGTACACCTTTGATTAGTGAATCAACCAATGCTGGAGAATGAGTTCTAGCATCACGACAAACAGTAACCCAAATATCAGATGGATTTTTTTCTAAGTTATTAGAAAGATATGAGATATAACCACGTCCTGTATAGTAAAACAATTCTTCTGTTACATCTTTTCCATAAATACCACGTATATCATTTTTGCCGAATGCTGTATCAACTATCATTAATTTCTCCTTTATCGCTTATATTTTAGTTATAATGTAGTATAAATATGAAGAATTTTCAATTTTTAAAATCTAAATATCAAAACACAATGACGGCATGGCTATTTATTTTACCTGCTGTTATTGGAACATTTATATTCATAATTATCCCAGTAATTTTTTCATTCTCATTAAGTTTCACGAAATGGGATTTGTTAAACGATATTCAATTTGTAGGTTTAGATAATTATAAGTTTATTTTAAACGATAAACTATTTTTAAAAATATTGGGTAACACTTTTGTATATGCTATTTCAGTATCTTTGTTGGGTGTTGTTATACCTTTGATTTTAGCATCTATTTTAAACACAAAAATTAGAGGTAGTAATTTTTACAAAACGGCTTATTTTATACCATTTATTACACCAATGATAGTTATTGCACTTGTATGGCAATGGATATTTGATCCCAATATTGGTTGTTTGAATCAATTTTTGCATTTACATATAAATTGGTTGTATGACAAGGTATATGCTATGCCGGCATTGATTATTGTATCTGTATGGAAACTGATTGGATACAATATGATAATCTTTTTGTCAGGATTTGCAACTATAAATCAAGACTTGCTAGAAGCATCAAAAATTGATGGAGCAAATGCTTGGAATACGTTTAGACATGTCACTATTCCATTGTTGTCATCAACGATATTTTTTGTAATTGTTATAACGTCTATTAGTTCGTTTCAAGTTTTCGACTTAATATATATGATGACACAGGGTGGACCTGAGAATAGCACAATGGTACTTGTTTATTCAATCTATAAATACGCATTTGAATACTTTGAGGCTGGCAAAGCAAGTGCGATTGCATATATCTTATTTGCAATAATATTTGTATTAGTTGCATGCCAATGGAAACTACGCAAAAAAATGGTTTATAACGAAGAATAAAGTATTTATAACACATTACGAAAATTATTATGCCTCATTTTTGATAACAAAAGCACGATTCTCATATAGATTCTTCGCTTCGCTCAGAATGACGGGAACGGCATCATACTGAGGCTTTATCTGTTTCTGTCATCTTGAGCAATATATTTTACAAATTGTGCGTAACTATACAAATTCTAGCGAAAGATCTATAAAAAACTATAATATATCATCATACAAATCTTTCCAATTAGGATTAAACTTTGTAATCAATTCGTTTTTATATTTACGAGTTTTACCCTTTAAATATTTTTCTCGTTCAATAGCGGTTTCAATATTTTCAGTTTGTTCATAATATACCAATTTCGATAAATTATATTTTTTACTAAATCCATCAACACATTTACTTTTATGTTGATATATTCGTTGAACTAAATTTGAAGTAACACCGATATAAACCGTAGTATTATTATAATTAGTTATTATATAAATATAGCCACATTTATTATTCATTATATAAATTTTATCATATATAATTGATTTTAGAAATAGATTCTTCGCTTCGCTCAGAATGACGAAAATAACGTCATACTAAGGCTTTACAGTTTCTGTCATCTTGAGCAATATATTTTACAAATTGTGCGTGACTATACAAATTCTAGCGAAAGATCTATAAAAAATATAATCAAAGAAATGCTGCGAAACAATTGAACAAATTAAAATATTAAATAGATTCTTCGCTTTGCTCAGAATGACGAAAATAACATCATACTGAGGGTTTAGCCGAAATATCTATTTTAATAATTATATTTTACTGGATTACTTCGTCGCTTCGCTGTCCTAGATTATTCAAAATTTCAAAAAAGCGTGGTTATACGCCTAGTTACGGTCTTATGCCCTACCCAAAATTTGCTTTGCAGTCAAAGAAATGAGGCAAATTAAATTAATACTTACATTTCTTCCGAAATTATACTTCTTGCATTTCTACAACCCAGCGATAATATTTATCACCACCACGCAATTCAACTTCTTCTAATCGTTTATCTAACACATTAAATTCAGTTCCTTTAGGATAAATAACTTCAAAATGTCCGTATTGGAACGTGTGGTCTGTTGCACTTGCTATATTTGCAGCCTTTGAAGTCGCTGATTTAGGGTGAATAATAAACTTCAATTCATTCGCACTTGCATCGCAAAAATCAGCATCATGAGCACTACGTAAATCCATAGAACAACTTTGTTTAGATGGTGCTACATACTTTTGACCAACTTTAAAAGTTTCATCAATATATTTTTCTGCATCATTAACAGTTGTTTCACCAGTTCTCAATCCTGTTATATTCATCCACCTTGCAACAGGAGTAATCGTTTCTCTTTTATGACCATCTCTAAACAAATCTGTTTGAGAATTATATCTAGGAAATGCTTTAGATAACAAAATATGTTCTACATCTTCTGGCAATCCACCATCTTTTGCTTCACTTGTATAACCCCTTGTCCAGAAATTACAAGAACCTGATAACTTCTGTAAGGCTTCTTCTTTTGACTTGTCCTTATATTCTTCAGGTCGCCATTCTTGCAAAATTTTAAGTTCATCATCTGTCAATTCTGGTATTGGAGGTTCAACATCAGAGTAATGAATATTATCTCTAATCCTTTTAATATGTGCTTCATTCTGTGACTCGACATTAGATTTATGGGTAGAAATCAAACGTTCAATATATTCACTATATTTTTCACCTTCTTTTTGAGGTGTTGTCTCTTTTAAAGTTTCAACACCATCAAACAACTGTCGTCTTGAACGAAGTTCATATTTTGCAAAATCTGATTCATAAGGCAACAAATTTGAACTACCACTAATACCATTTATTTGAGTATCATTAAGCGAATTTTTCTCTGCTATTGTTTGATATAAATTTTCAATTTTATCTTGAGAAATCCCTTTATCTTCAGCCTTTTTAAGCGTGTTCACAATGCCATTTTCAAAAACATTAGGTTGATTTATCTCATCATTATAACTTATGTGACTTTTTAATTTTTCAGCACAAATATCCTCTACAAATTCACGCATTCCCTGAATAATCAGCCACACAGACGTTGCTCCTGCATCCTGATATCCGATGGCACGTTCCATCAGTGATTTGGCACGTCCAAATGCTGCCTGATATTTCTTCGTGTTCTCGACACCTGCTTTTGCGGCTGCTTCCGCTGCGCGCAGCATCTCGACCAGGCTTTTTTCACTGTTTGCTTCCATTGCCTCTACTGCCGGAGCAAGTGCATCCACCATCGTCTTATCACCGACTTTCGCTTTGCCTCTCTCCTGGATTGCTGCAAGGCTTTTCTTTTCCATATGCGCCAGTTCTTCTGCACCGATAGCCTTCTTCGCTTCCATACCTTTGGCACCGGCAAGATACAGGCTTCCGAAAATAACACCGGATGCGCCGCCCATTGACAGGAGCATTGCCTTTCCTGCCGCCTCGAAGAGTGCATAGACATTCTCTTCATTCTCCATGTGGGAGAGTTTTTTCTTAACTTTCTGCATGCCGCCCGCCATACCGATTCCATGGTCTCCATCACCAATGGCACTGTCTACTTCTGTCAGATATGGTTTCTTTGCAATGATCTTATCGGCAATATATAAAAGCATATTTCTTGCATCAGCCGCATTCAGTTCTTCCAGAATTCCGGCTTTGCTTCTTATAATCTCTGCCGTTTCCACGTCATTTACATCAAATTCCGGTTCTGACTTAATCTGTCCATCTTCCGTCTGGCCGCCGGCTGCTTCACCGGTATTTCCCGTAAGCTCTCCCTTCGCGTAATACGGACAGTAACATGGCATATCGTAGTATTTCTTCAGTTCTTCATCCAGTTTAAATAAAGTAATGGAAAATCCACCCATTTCCTGACTGGTACAATAATTGTTCAGATCTGTATCGTAAACTTTGATTCCATCTGCATCCAGAAGCTTTTTCACTTTGCGGAAAACAATTGCAAGTTCTGTGATCGTTGTAGAACCGAGACCGTTTACAAGTACACACACTTCATCGCCCGTTTTCAGATCCGAATCGTCCAGAATCTGCTTATACATCTTCTCGGCAAGAACATCTGCATCTTCCCACGTAGTGCGCAGCACACCGCGCTCGCCGTGCAGTCCCATGCCGTATTCAATCTCGCCTTCGCCCAACGTAAATATCGGCTGTTCCACTCCCGGAAGCTGTGCAGGTGCAGTTGCAACACCAATCGTTCTTGTATTATCTCTTGCCTTCTCCGTAACTCTGACAACTTCTTCTAATTCCAGTCCTGCATCACATGCCGCACCTGCGATTTTCACAACAAATACATCTCCTGCGATTCCGCGTCGATCCTCGATACGCTCCTGCGGTGCGGATGCTACATCATCCCACACGCGCACATGTGCTGTCTGGATTCCATCGTCATTTAAGAACTCTTCGCCCATATCAAAGTTCAGATTATCTCCCGCATAGCAGCCATACACAAAAAGAACACCTTTTCCCTGCTCGACTGCCTTCGCTGTCTGGTAAATCGTGTTCGGATCGGGGGATGCAAATATATTGCCGCACGCCGCTGCATCTGCAAGTCCTTTTCCGACAAAGCCGGAAAACATCGGTTCATGTCCGCTTCCTCCACCGATCACCAGTGCCACTTTGTCTTTTCTTCTCTGTTTTAAAATCACACCGTTCACATCCGGATGTTTAACATAATATCTGCTGTAAGCGCTGATATAGCCTTCCATCATCTCATCTACAACGTGTTCCGGATTGTTTATAATCTTCCGCATCCTGCTGTCACCTCTTCTGTCATTATTTATATCTAAATATCTGCCGCTGCTGCTCTCTTCTGGCTGTTGCCTCTATTATGATTGTCACGTCATTATAGATTTAAAGTTAAAAGATGCCCTTAGGCATCTTTAACAGACCATTTCTTAGTTATCTTTATTCTCAATCGCCATGATCATATCGACACGAGTCTGGTGTCTTCCACCTTCAAACTCAGCGCCAAGCCATTCATCAATGATCATCTTTGCAAGCTCAATGCCCACAACACGTGCACCAAACGCTAAAATATTTGTATTGTTGTGCTGTTTGGACAGTTTTGCAGAATACGGTTCTGAACATACAACTGCTCTTACGCCTTTTACTTTGTTGGCAGCCAGCGAGATTCCAACTCCTGTTCCGCAGATCAGAATTCCGCAGTCTACTTCGCCGGATACAACTGCACGTCCGACTTTCTCACCAAATTCCGGATAGTTACAGCTCTCCGGTGTGTTGGTACCATAATTGATAACTTCATATCCTTTCTCTTCCAGATACTCCATTACCTGATTCTTCATCTCTAATGCTGCATGATCGTTACCAATTCCAATTTTCATAGTATCTATCCTCTTCTTTCATTTAATTTCTTTTTATATTATAATAGTACTAGCTAATA
>OQVT01000294.1_pt1 | contig 25810 bp, 22 predicted proteins | sample 1691561 | NCBI WGS metagenome assembly OQVT01 (sample SAMN03418260, study PRJEB22391) | human gut metagenome | biome: human-gut; feature: organic feature; material: feces | host: Homo sapiens | place: Tanzania | collected 2013-01 | reverse complement strand
TACGCTCCTGGTCGAAACTGAGCGTTTCGGAGTGCTCCAGATACACCATTGTCTGCGCCTGCAAAGCCAAGCACAGAAACAAACCAAACACTATGACATTGAAACGAAACGTCAAGGCAATGTACAATTAACAAAATAGTTGTTTTTAGCGAGTCTATCGTGTTATCTCCTACTGATCACCCACTCTTGTCGGCTCTTAGTCGTGTATCCACCCCTGGTATTGGAAATCGCATCCAGCCCATTTGGGGTCGATTTGAACATAGGTCGTTTTCTGCTTTTGCAGAATCCAATTATGGATAAACTCTGCAGACTGTTTCTGCTCCAGCATACCTTTGATAGTTTGGAAATCGTCAGTCAAGTTGGCCCGATGCACATCGGTTTTCTTGCGCAGGCGCACAATAGCGCACACCTCTTTGTTGCGTTGCTGATCCATCATTACAAACGGTGCGGAGATGTCGCCCTCCTGCATCGAATAAATCTGCTTTGCCACTTCGGGCGCAAGGTCCTGATACTCAAAACGTGTGCTACCCGTGTTGGGGTTGGTCATCAGCCCCGCGTTCATCGCCGTATTCTTGTCCTCCGAATAGCGAATTACCGCCTGCTCAAAGGTTATCTTGCCTGCTTCAATATCTCGGCGGATAGTGTCTAATCGGTTGATTGCGCTCACCTTGTCATCAGCACTGACGCGCGGGCGGAGCAGGATATGGCGGCAGTTGATACGCTCGCCTTTTTTCTCAATCAATTGGATAATGTGGTAGCCGTACTCGGTTTGCACGATACGCGACACTTTCTTGGGGTCGTTGAGATTGAACGCCACATCGGCAAACTCACTGACCAACTGTCCACGCCCGACGAAGCCCAATTCACCGCCACGTTTGGCTGACTCGGTATCCTCGGAATAGAGACGTGCCAGCATCGCAAAATCAGCCTTGCCGGAATTGATACGCTCGGTAAACTCACGCAAGCGGCTTTTGATACGCTCGGTTTCCTCTACGGGCACAGGCGGCTCGAAACTGAGTATCTGCACTTCTACTGCAGCAGGCATCATCGGAATGGAGTCTTCGGGAAGCGAGTTGTAATAGCGACGTATCTCGGCGGGAGTCGGCTTGATATGCTCTGTCAGTTTCTGCTGCATCTGCTGTATAATCATCTGATTACGCACAGTAGTCATCATCTCCTCGCGAATCTCACTGCTGGTCTTGCGGAAATACTCCTCCATCTTCTCCTTGGAGCCGATTTGGGAGATATAGTAGTTGATACGCATATCCACCTGGTGGCTCACCGACGACTCATTTGCCACCACTGAGTCGATCTCCGCCTGGTGGAGGAAGAGTTTCTGAATAGCGATCTGCTCGGGAATGACGCAATACGGGTCGCCCGATATCTGTTGCCCCTCATATTGTGCACGCAGGCGTTCTTCTTCTACTTCACTTTTGAGGATAGCCTCGTCACCCACAATCCAGATCACTTCGTCAATGACGTTATCTTGTGCCTGCGCAACGGGCGTAGAAACCATAGCCGCCACCAACAGCAAAAAAGTATAGATTTTGTTTCTCATATTCATTATCCAAACTAACTTTATCCGCTCTTATACAATAATCGTGCAAATGTACTGCTTTTTTTGCAGTTGTGCAAATTAAAACATTTTTATGGTATGAAGAAAAGATGATAGAGACCGCGGCCGACAAAGCGTCCGTTATCGGTCGTATCGCCCTACCACTACCCTACCACTCATTGTCCTTATACCATTGTTGTACCTATTTGTCCTATGTGAAGAGAACGGGGTTGCGGGTATTGTTCCGGCAAGCGACATACAGACTTGAAACAAACCATTCCATTAGAAATCACCCGCTTCTACCATATAGACGAGAGGATGAAACGTTTTGAGATTTCGCCAAAGCGGGATAGCAAAATTTATGGCATAGTAGCAACAGGTTTGCAATAGAGATAATTTTCACCACAAAGCCCCTGATTTTTATTTTTGGCTTGTATATGTGTGGGAAATGTTGTAATTTTGTGGCGATTTAGGTACTTATAGGAAACGCAGATGACGGTTTATCCTATAACCATCCTATAACAAATAACAAACTTAATAACAAACTTAATAACAAACTTAATAACAAAAAACATACATACCATGACACTTACTTTCCAGATTAACTATCGCGCAGAATACGGGCAGACTCTCTGCGTGATTGAGACCAAACCTTCTATCCTCGGTTGGACACCCGAAAAACCCCTGCTACTTTCCTGCCAGGGACCGGATTTCTGGTCGGCTACCATACCCGTATCGGATTTTGCGGGCGAGATATGCTACAAATACGCCATCCGTTTGCAGGACGGCGGGTATATATATGAGTCCGGCGAACCACGCGTGCTGACCCTGCGCAATACAGACAAGCACCTTGTGGTACGTGATGCATGGCAGGTGGACGACTATGAGAAATCATTCTATACAACGGCTTTTGTTAAATCCCTTTTTCGCCGGCAGAAACCGATGCGCACCAAAGCGCCAAGAGGCAATGTGCGTTTTTCGATAGACCTGCCGCAGATAGAGCCAACACAGGGCGTGGCTATCGTAGGCAACGTACCTGAATTGGGCAACTGGAACACCGACCGAAAAGTGGTGATGAACGATGCCGAGTTCCCACTATGGCGAGCCGACATAGAGGTGAAAGGCGACCAAATCATTGAATATAAGTATGTGATTTACGACCTTCATTCGGGCAGTGTAGTGGATATGGAATGGGGCGAGAACCGCAAGATATGGGGTTTGCAACAGAGTTTGAGCATTCAGCAAAACGACCGCTCGTTCCGTCGCACGCAACCGCGTTTCAAGGGTGCGGGTGTAGCGATACCCGTGTTCTCGCTGCGCACGCAAGACGGTTTCGGTATCGGCGAGTTTCCTGACCTGAAAAAAATGGCAGACTGGGCGGCGAAGACGGGGCAAAAGATGATTCAGACCCTGCCTATCAACGACACCACGCTGACGCACACCAACCGCGACTCGTATCCTTACAACACCGTGAGCGTATTTGCGTTGCACCCAATCTATATCAATATAGAGAAGATGGGGCGTCTGACACCTGCACAAAAAAAGAAATACCTCGCCACCAAAGAGGAATTCAACCAAAAAGCGATTGCGGATTATCAGTGCGTATATGACGAGAAGATGAAGTACTTCAAGTTGCTCTACAAAGCCGACAAAGAGGCGTTGTTCAGCAGCGAGGAATACAAGGCTTTCTACCGGAAGAACCACGAATGGCTCGACCCGTATGCGGCTTTTCTCTCGAAACGCGACAAGCAACCGAAGGATTTCTACTGCTATTTGCAGTTCCACGCCGACAAGCAGTTAACAGACGCTGTGGCTTATGCACACTCGATAGGTGTAGCGATGAAAGGGGATATACCTATTGGTATCTCGCCCGATTCGGTGGACGCTTACACCGACCCGCAACTATTCAACCTCGATGCCTCAGCAGGTGCGCCGCCCGATGACTTCTCGATTAGCGGACAGTATTGGGGATTCCCGACCTACAACTGGGACGAGATGGCGAAAGACGGCTTCCTATGGTGGCGCAAGCGTTTCCAGAAGATGCAGGACTATTTTGATGCATACCGTATTGACCATATCCTCGGTTTCTTCCGTATCTGGCAAATGCGCAAGACCGATGTTTGGGGACTATGCGGACATTTCAGCCCTGCCCTACCCTACAGCGCACAAGACTTGTGGAATATGGGCGTGTGTCTCGACATAGACCGGATGACGAAGCCGTATATCCGTGCCAACTTCCTCGGCGAGGTGTTCGGCTACGATACCGAGTACGCCAAACAGCATTTCCTCAACACCAACGACGGGTATATCTACTATTTCAAGGATGAGTTTGACACACAGGTAAAGATACAAAGCTATTTCGATGCACTCTTGGCAGACGAAACGAAACTGAAAGCCGCCGGGCTGACCAAGGAGCAGGCGAAGAACCTCTGCAACGGGCTGATATACCTGCATTGCGAAGTACTCTTTGTGCGCGACCAACGCAGTCCTGATATGCTTCACCCGCGTATTTCGATTTATCAGTCGCACTCTTTCAACGAACTATACGACGACCAGAAACAGGTGCTAATGCGGATATACAATGACTATTTCTTCCGCCGCCACACCGACTTCTGGCGCGAGTCAGCTATGCGCAAACTGCCCACACTAATCAATGCCACACACATGCTCTGCTGCGGAGAAGACCTCGGCATGGTACCGGCTTGCGTACCCGATGTGATGCACCGTTTGCAGATACTGAGTCTGGAGATACAGCGTATGCCAAAAGACCCGAATGTAGCATTTGCGCACCCGGCGAATGCACCGTATCTGAGTGTCTGCACTACAGGTACACACGATATGAACCCGCTGCGTGCATGGTGGGAAGAAGATCGCGCCGTCACCCAGCGTTTCTACAACGAACAGATGGGGTGGCAAGGCGAGGCACCGCGCGAGATGACACCCGAGATAGCGGAGTTTATCATCAACCAACACATGTACAGCCCCGCGATGTGGGTGATTCTGCCGCTGCAAGACTGGCTTGCCATAGACGGGAAAATACGCATACCGGATCAGCACGCCGACCGTATCAACGTACCCGCCGACCCGCACCATTTCTGGAACTACCGTATGCATATCACTCTGGAAGAACTACTCCAAAAGGACGAATATAATGCGCACGTGCATAGGCTGACCGCCGTACGATAAAAACACAACAGACCGACCCGCTTTATGGCAGTCGGTCTGTTGCGTCTTTACGATTTTGCACCAAGAAAATGAGATGATGAAAAAGATATTTCAAACCCTTTTGTTGTTACTATTCACTACTTTGGCTATGGCACAAGTACATTTTTACAAAGGTAATTCGACCTACTCGAGCAATATACTCTATACGTGGGACGGGAAACATCTGTACAAAGGAAACTCCACCTACTCAAGCAATATATTGCTGACGTGGGACGGGCAGTATGTCTATCGCGGAAACTCCACCTACTCGAGCGATATACTCTATACATGGGATGGACAAAAGATGTATAAAGGGCGTTCTACCTACTCGAGCGACATACTCTACACGTGGGACGGAAGCAAAATATACAAAGGAAACTCCACCTACTCAAGCAACATTCTCTATACCTGCGACGGAAAACATATCTACAACGGGAACTCCACCTATTCGAGCAATATATTGTCCACTATAGACGGTATGATACCCGTTCCGATACTGCTGATGATATTGTAGGGGCAACGGAGCGGATGCCTATCCACCCGACATCCACCCGTGTTGGATATATCCTCGGCTACCACTTGCAGTATTATTATTTACTATTTGATAGTGTCAAAACACCTGGGGTCTGTGAGGTGTCATTGAAAGCAAATGAAAAAGGGGCTTGAAGCCCCCTCTTCGAAATTAAAGTGAAATTAAAGCAAATTCAACCTCTATGTACCTTTCGTTTTACACTCACTTTTCCATATCTCCAACAATATCAGCCACTTACACCACCTACACATCTGCACCTTTCATTTTACTGGCCATATAATGGGAAGGGACATAAAAACAGGCTGTCCGAAATTGTCGGGCAGCCTGTTTTATATCAGGTGGTATATTTGAGGCGGATAGCCAAATGTGATTACCAGTTAATCACAAATCCCGCGTGTACGTTGATACCTGCTTGCGCATAGTACCAAGGCCAACAAGCCGTGCCGTCGGTGGTGTAGGAGTAGTCGCTACCACCGTTGCTTGCGTACTTGGCGTTGAAGATGTTGTTCAGTTGGCAGAGCAGACGAATCTGCGGCACATTGGTACGACTGCACCATTTGTCCATCGGCAGTTGGTATTGCAGATTGACATTGGTGGTGGTGTACGCTTTTAGGGCTGCCGTCTCGTTCTGCATATTGTCGAGATACTGTTTGCTCGTTACGTTGGTTTGGATAGTTGCCAAGAAACCTGCCACATCAAAGGTAAAGAGCGACATAGCGGTAATCATCGGCGAGAAAGCAATGGTGGTCTCTTTGAGTTCAATTTCCTTTTCGCCCACCCAGTTGAAGTCCGCATCGTACTCGGTGATGACATCGGTGTAGTTGAGGATTTTATTGCGCGAGAGGACAAAGTTGCCGTCCCAGCGGAACCAATCGAGAATCTTCACGCCGGCAGTAATTTCGGCACCCATACGGTAGGAATCTTTCACGTTCTTGGTGGATTGCGCACCCACATCGTTGATACGACCGGTGAGGACTAATTGGTTGTCGTAGTCCATAAAATAGAGATTGGCACCAATGTTGAAACGCGGGTGCGAATAGGTGTAGCCCACCTCGTAGTCGTAGAGTCGTTCGGGGTTTGGCATACCTTTCCACTCGCCTGTAGCAGCGTCGAAGATGACATTCTCTTTGTAGTTGTTACGGCTCGGCTCGCGGTTTGCCATTGCAAACGAACCATAGAGCAAATGCCCATGATTTTGGTAGGTCAGACCTGCTTTGGGGTTGAAGAAATGGTAGTTTCTAGTGAATTCGAGGTCTGTCATATTCTCGTCGTTCATACCGTCGCGCGAGTAGCGCACATAGCGATATTGCAGGTCGGCATAGAGGCTCAGGGTCTCTTGCGCACGGTGGATGACGCGCCAGTTGGCTTTGGCATATACGTTGGCGTCCACCTTGTTGGCATGGTTGCGATAGAACTCATAATCAACCGGCAGCCTACCACCATAGACACTGTCTTGGATATAGTTGAGTGTTCCGAAGTGCGTTCCCATATAGTCGTTGGCTGCCACACCAAACTGGGCATCAACAGGCTCCGAGACATACTTGGCAGACATGATAGCGCCAAAGAAATGGTTGTCCAGCAACTTGCGATACATACCATACGCCTTCTTCACTTTTTCACCATTGACGTCGGTGTATGAATCCAATCCCCAATAACTGAATTTCTTCTTTTTGTATTGCTCATAGTAACCGCCACCGTGGGTGTAGTGGAGCGTGGTGTTGAGGCTCCAGTTCGGGTTAAAATGGTGGTTGATAGACAGTTGCGCATGCTGTTGTGCGTAGTTGTCGGTCTGATTATCGTAGTATTTGGTCTCGCCGTTGGCATCGGTATATTCGCCTGCGGGGTTGTATCTGCGGTCGGCACCATTCAGTCCGTATGCCACATCTTTGGTAACACCATCCCAACCCATTCCTGTCTTTTCCTTGCCTCCAAAGAAACGGGCAATGACCTGGGTCTGCTTGCCATACCAGCCGAGGTCGCCATAGTAGGAATAGAGGTCGGAACTTGCGCGGTAGAGGAAACCGTCGGAGTTGACCTTGCTGAAACGTGCGTTGGCACGCCAATTGCCGGGCAATACCACGTGTGCCGAAGCCATCTCGCGAAACGTATTGTACATACCGCCGTTGAAACTCAACGTGTAGTGGCTGACAGTGTCGTTGTCTCCTGTCTGCATATTCAGGCTTGCGCCGAAAGAGGCGGAACCATTGGTGGATGTACCTACACCGCGTTGCACATCAATGCTCGACATCGAGGCAGCCATATCCGTCATGTTGACCCAGAAAACGGTTTGGCTCTCTTGGTCATTGAGCGGTACGTCGTTGACAGTCATGTTGATACGTGTGTGGTCGGTACCGCGCACGCGGAAATAGGTGTAGCCTACACCCAGACCGTCATCGCTCGTTACCTGCAACGCAGGCACCGTGGAGAGCAGATAAGGCAGGTTTTGCCCCGTGTTCTCACGATTGAGTCTCTCGTTGGAGATAACCTCGTGGTTGATAGTGGTTTGTTGAACTCGTTGCGCAACAACTTGCACGTCCTGCAAGTCATTCATCACAACCGTTAGCGTGTCATCGGCAGCATACGCACGTACACTGCTGACCGCAAGTGCCACCGACAGGCAGCACACCGAAAGCATGTAGTTTTTTTTCATTTCCCTCTACAGAATTACCTGTGCAGGTTCAACGGGTTTAATCTCAGCCGTCACGGCACCCCGAACGAATCTGAACGAAAGTTCTTTGTATATGAGTTAGAATTTATAACTGAAACTAACGTACCAACTCCATTCCCACAGGTGTTGGTCGTTGATTATCTTTGTCTTTACCAAGTTGTTCAACCCAAAATCATACCCCGATTGCAGACGGTATCTATCCCATTCGAAGCCACCACCGACACCCACCTGGATATTGGTGCGGTAGAGTTCGTCGCTCCCGTAGCGGTCGTATCGCTCGGTATGTACGCCTTTCTCTTGAAGCCATTGGAGCGTGCCCTCGCTCAGGTGCAACTGCATATAGTCGGTTTGCGCCATACCGATTTGCAACTGCGGACCGCCATAGAAAAACATATTCAGTTGTTTCCAAAGCGGAATGGTATAGAAACAGCGCACAGGGATAGTGAGATTATGCTCCAAGACACGATGCCGGATATATTCGGTCTGCACACTCGGTGCGTCCATAGAACGCCAATGCTGCTCATTGCGCCCATAAGTAACAGAATAAAGTACCCCCGTTTGCAGACTAAAATGAATAGGCAACAAAAATGTAAAGGTTGCCCCTATGCGTACCCCGTGCAAGAACATATCCGGATAGGAATAGTTCTTTGTGCGCTGGTTGGATTGCACATAGCCTGCCTCAAGACGATACTCCACACCGAATTTGTACGTTTCCTGCTTTTTCTCCTTGCGAGTAGGGTCGAAGAAACTATTGTCCGCCACCTGCAAATCTGGTTGGCGAACACTCTCTTGCGCGTAGGTATATGCACATACGCATACAAGAAACAAGGTACAATATATTTTTTTCTGCAGAAATTCCATAAAAACAGACACTATTTGCGCTGCAAAGGTACAACAATTCGCTCAAATACACAATAATTCAACCGAAAAAGCATTTTTTCTTTGTAAAATTTGCACAATCCAAACAAAAGTCGTATCTTTGCACCCGCTTTTCACGAGAGAGGTATCTCATTAATAAGATGCTCATTCAAAAGTGCGTTCTTCCTCTTGTTACAAACAAAGGTCCATTCGTCTATCGGTTAGGACGAGAGATTTTCATTCTCTAAAGAGCAGTTCGACTCTGCTATGGACTACTAACAATCGCAAAGAAAACCTTCCTCAAAGGTAACACATTTGTACTAACAATTTTCATCTATTAACTAAGATGGCAAATCACAAATCTTCTTTGAAGCGTATCCGCCAAACGGCTATCCGCAAGGCACGTAATCACTACTACGCAAAAACCGCTCGCAACGCTGTTCGCGACTTGCGTGCAACTACCGATAAAGCAGCAGCTGCAGCAGCACTGCCGAAAGTAAGTTCTATGTTGGACAAGTTGGCTAAACGCAACATTATCCACCAGAACAAGGCTGCTAACTTGAAATCGAAATTAGCGATTTACGTTAACAAACTCGGTTAATTCTATATTAAACCCTAATAATGTTAAGGGGCTGCCTATCGGTAGCCCCTTATTATGTGATATACCGGACGGCTCAGGCATATCGTGCCTACTGAGCGCATAGTTCTTTGCGCGGGGGCTTTCCGAGAGGATGTCGGGTGGATATCGGGTGGATATGCGGAAAATACAAAGCGAACATCGGAATACAAAAAACCGCCTTTCGAATAATTCGAAAGGCGGTTTTTTATTCATCTTGTTCGGCGCTTAGATTGACAAGATACGCATGGCGTTCCACTTGTCGTCTTTCACATCTTTCTTCTCTTTGATGGCTTTGACGAGAGGCACATAGACAATCTCGTCGTTTTGGATTCCCACCATGATACTGCGCTGCTCCTCAAGGAGTGCCTGAATAGCCGCGATCCCCATACGGGACGCCAGTATCCGGTCGTCGGCAGTGGGCGAACCGCCACGCTGCAAATGTCCGAGAATCGTTACACGCGGACTATACTCGGGGTGGGCTTGGGCAATCAAATCTGCCACGGCTTTCGCTCCACCCTCAATAGCGTGCTCTTGCACAAGGACAATACTCGAGTTCTTACTCTTGCGGCGCCCTTGACCGATAGCCGACTCTATCTGTTCCATAATAGTAGCGCGTTCCGGGATAATTGCCGCCTCAGCACCTGCCGCAATCGCTGCATTGAGGGTGAGGAAACCGGCATCACGCCCCATCACCTCCACAAGGAACACGCGCTCGTGCGACGAAGCCGTATCGCGCAGAATATCAACGCAATGCATAATCGTGTTGAGTGCCGTATCGTAACCGATGGTGGTATCTGTACCCCACAGGTCATTGTCTATAGTACCCGGAATACCAATAATCGGCACATTATACTCCTGCGCAAACATACGCGCACCAGTAAATGTACCATCGCCACCGATAGCCACAAGGGCATCTATCTGCTCCTTAACGAGATTATCGTACGCCTGCTTGCGCCCTTCTGGGGTCTTGAATTCCTCACAACGGGCTGACTTAATGATTGTTCCGCCACGTTGGATGATGTCGCTCACATCCTGGGTAGTAAACTCTTTTATATCATCGTCTATCAAGCCTTTGTAGCCGCGATAGATGGCTTTCACTTTGATACCGTTGCTGATGGCAGCACGTGTTACGGCACGCACTGCAGCGTTCATGCCCGGTGCGTCGCCTCCGGAGGTAAAAACACCTACTATATTAATCTTGTATTCCATTGTTATTGTGTTGTTTAGGATTTTCTGTTCCTTGTCCGTTGCTGACCGCTTCCGCCACTTTTTGCATCAACCATAGCGGGGTGGAGGTGGCACCACATATCCCCACACGCTCCACGGCATGACAGGCTGACAAGATGTCGTCGGTCAATTCAGTATCACTACTTACAAAAACCGTGCGAGGATTTACTTCCCGACAATGAAAGAACAAAACTTTTGCATTGGAGGACTTTTTGCCTCCCACAAAAATAACAATATCGTTTTCCTGTGCAAATTGGCGGAGTTTCTCCACCCTGTTTGCCACATTGCGGCATATCGTGTCGTGCCACTCAAACAACACTCCCTCCGCCATCCGTGAACGAATCGTTTCCACCAACTGATGAAACTCGTCCACCGACTTGGTGGTTTGCGAAAAGAGGTAGATAGGGCGGCTGAAATCCAACTGCTTGGCGTCTTCGAGATGCTCTATAACGATGGCGGTATTATTTGTTTGTCCCTGTAAACCAACCACTTCCGCATGTCCCTGTTTGCCAAAGATGACTATCTGCGACTGCCTATCCGGCTCGGTCTTGCGCAGGCGGGTATAGGTCTCGCGGATACGCTTTTGCAGGTGTAAAACGACCGGGCAACTGGCGTCGATAATCTCAATGTTGTTCTGCTCGGCGATGTGATACGTACTGGGGGGCTCACCATGCGCCCGAAGCAACACACGCACATTATGCAATGTGCGCAAATCGTCGTAGTCGATAGTTTCCAAACCGAGACCTGCCAACCGCTCCACCTCTTGCCCATTGTGGACAATGTCGCCCAAACAATAAAGCGGACCCCGCAGGAGTTCCTCCTCGGCTTTCTGAATGGCACTCGTTACGCCAAAGCAGAACCCGCTACCGCTGTCAATGGTTACAAGCATTGCAATTACAAATCAAGAATTAACAGCCTTATCGAACAGATTCATAATGACTTGCATTTGTTCCTCCTTACTCATTGTGCTGTTATCCACTACAATGGCATCGCCGGCTTGACGCAAAGGACTCTCCGCACGGTGGGTATCACGGTAGTCGCGGTCGTTGACATCTGCCAATACGTCAGCATACTGCGGGTGTTCGCCTTTGGCTGTCAACTCATCGAAACGGCGCTGCGCCCGCACTTCCGGCAATGCGGTAAGAAAGAGTTTCAGTTCCGCCTCAGGAAAGACCACCGTACCGATGTCGCGACCATCCATAGCAATCCCCTTCTCTTTGCCCATCGCCTGTTGTTGTGCCACAAGGAACTGTCGCACCTCGCGTATCTGCGATACCTGCGAAGCCCTATTACCCACCTCGAGAGTACGAATCTGCAATTCTACATCTTGTCCGTTAAGAATAGTATGCTGTGTGCCATCAGTCTGCAGGGCAAAGCGGATACTTACCTTTGGCAACAAGGCGATAATCTGCGCAGGTTCATCAGCGTGGTGCTGCAACATATAAAGTGCCGTAGCACGATACATTGCACCTGTGTCCACATACATATACCCCGCATATTTCGCCAGTGCTTTCGCAATGGTCGATTTGCCGCACGATGAATAACCGTCAATGGCAACAATGATTTTTTTCATTTCAATAGAGAATTTATATCAAGGCTCAAGCCTACTTGGTAGGAGAAATTACTCTTGGTCATCTGCGACATCGCAAACCCGAGGCGGAACTTATAGATACGAACCCCCGCACCAAAAGCAAAACCTGCCAATGAGCGCTGGTCAATAAGATTCATTTCGGCACGACGACGGTGATTATAACTGATAGTCAGATAAAAACGCTCGCTTTTGGGCACAATATCCACCGCAAAAATAGTGTGGCGGAACATCATATCATACCACTGTACGGGCTTTGACTCGTCAGTCAGCGACGACACATCAGCGCGGTTGGTTACCTCATAACCGAGGTTCCATTGCTGCATATTGTGAATGGTCATCGAGAAACGCAACGGAGCGTGTGCCACACGGTAACTGAGCCCTAATTGCAGGTTGATAGGCAACATCTCATGATTGCTCCCCCCCTCGTCGCTATAGAAACCTTTGATTTGCCAACCTATGTTTTGGAGCGACAGTCCGAGTTGGAAAGTGGAATCGCGTGTCTGGAAATGCGCGCCCACGTCTGCGCCCAAAGCAAACGAGTGGTATGCCTCATATATCGAATAGACAGGTTTGAGCGTAACGCCCACCGAAAAACACTGCCCCAACTGGCGTGCGTACATCGCGTCGATGAGAATATCTTTGGCAGTGAATGTGCCACCGGTGAGGTTTCCGTTGCCGTCGGCATATTTCATCCGACCATAGTCGAGATAATGAATACCCACCGCGAAATAGTTCGGTTTGTCGGGCTCGCCGTCGCCGATATAGGGCTTTTCTATCTTCGAGCGTCCAAAATTATGTCCGTACAGCACACTGCCGAACATCGTCCCTGGCAAGTAGTAGGAATAGTTGAGTTGCAACACATTGTCGGTCATAGCCCCCAACAACGCAGGGTTGTCCATTGCCATCGAGATGTCCCCGTCACGCACGCTCACATTGTTACCGCCAAGAGCGTTCATACGTGATGACACCGGCAACCCGAGGAAAGTGAAGACACTACTCCCACTCCCCGTATATTGCGCCCGCACAGGCGCTGCTGCCAGTACAGCGATGCCTATCAGCACACAAATATATAGTCTTTTCCTTTGCAAATTCTATTCTATTTCAGGGCGCAAAGATACTGCTTTTTTCTGAAATATCCAAGTACTTACTTTTGAGAAGCGGTCTCGTCCTCATCTGCATAGTAAGAAGCATTACTTGCAAAATCCTTGCGGAGTATAGACGCCCATAGACGCTCCAACCGGTAACGCAATCCCGTTTTATCCGCCTTGTGCGGATTGCCATAGCCATACCCATAGCCATAGCCGTAACCGTATTTATACCCGTAGCCGTAACCGTAGCCATGGCGAGAGTCGTCGGGAATATCGGATAGTACCAGTTGTACCCTATCCGGATTATCCACAACTTCGGTCATCTGCAGCAAGGTCTGTTTGCAGAACGACTTATTGGTTTGCATACAGCGAATGACATACAGGCACAGATCCGTTTGGTCGATGAGCATATAAGCGTCCGGCACAAGACCGATAGGCGACGTATCAATGACAATGTAGACATATTTCTGCCTCATATCGGCAATCAAAGCCGCCAATTCGTCCGAGTGAATCAGTTCGCCCGGATTAGGCGGGACAGTACCCGCACGCATTACATCGAACCCCATCTTATCATTATGTACAATAGTATCCTCTAATGCGCAATCACCAATAAGATAATTGGATACACCCAAACCATTCTCCAAACCGAGTTTGGTATGCACATTCGGTTTACGTAGATCAAGGTCAATAAGCAGTGTTTTCTTACCCGTCATAGCATAAAGCGAAGCGAGATTTGTACTAAGGAACGTCTTGCCATCACCAGACTCGGTAGAGGTTACTACCAACGCCATATTCTCTTTACGCTTGGTAATAAACTCTATACGGGTACGAATGGCACGCATCATTTCCGCATACACCGAGCGCGGACTGTCACGTACAAGGGTAGGATTTGTATGGTGCGAATGTCGCAAGGTTCCTATCAAGCGGAACAGGCGCAGTTTCTGCACGTCTTTGGGCGAGCGCAACTTCGTATTAAGCAATTCGCTCAATACTATTATTACAAACGGAACAAGAAGACCTATAAGCAGGCACGTTGTGGTTGTTTTGTTCTTTGCCTTGGAATTGACAACTGCCGTAGTACGCGCCTTATCCAAAATAGTATTATCGGGCGTATTGCTAGCCTTCTGTATTTCTGCCTCGGCACGTTTCTGAAGGAAGAATGTGTAGTAGTTGTCATCTATACGGTAATTGCGTTCGATAGCCACCATCTGCAATTCTTTGGTAGGTAGGTTTTGTATTTCCTTTTCAACATCCGAGTAGCGAGTTTCCAGGTCTTTTTTCTCTATTTCGAGAGAAGCACGCATACTCCCGACCACCTCGCTGATTGCCGTTTTGACATTCTCTATATCCTTGGTGTATTTGGCATAGTAAACGTTCTTTTCTGTCAGTTCACCACGCTGAATACGCAAATCATTGAGTTGCTGCACAAGCGTCATCAGCATCGGTTCGTTCAATCCTAGAGAAGTCGGTGCGATGACAGCCCCATTCTCAATATTGGTTTTGAGATAGTTAGTAAGGTAGTCGAAATAAGTCTCTTTCAGACGAAGTTCCATCTCTTGTTGATCATAACCGGAGATACGAGTCATCAACTGCCCCGCATAGGAACTGACATCTACAAATTTGTTTTCCTGCCGGAAATTAGTCATTGCCCCTTCACTGGCCTCGAGAGCAGTTTGCAAGTGCACCAATTGTTCGTTGATAAAACGAATGGAGTTCTCCGCCACTTCGTTCTTCTGTTCGAGGTTTTTTTGCAGATATATATCTGCTAATTTATTGATAAACTCGCAATCACGCTCCGGAGTCTCACTCGTCAGAGAGAGAGCCAATACCGTACTGCCCTCACCAACGAAACGGAGTTGCAAGCGCGCCATAAACTCATCCACAAGAGATTCGCGAGAACGGAAACGGAAGAATATCTTGCCGGAATTGACCATATTATCGGTCGGCCAAATCGTTCCCGAGAAGAGCGGGCACTGAATCGGCTCACCATAGTGAGCAACAAAACTAAACGGATTTTCCTCGCTCTGATACGATATACTCATCGTTCCATCGCCGTTGAAGACCACTTGGAACATAGCATCATACCCACATGGATTGACAGAGGTAGGCTCTACGATAATAGGCGTCTGCCGATAGAGGTTGCGTGTCTTGAATCGCCCCTGCGTAATATACTCGGTCTGCATAAACGGCAACGAATCCACCACACGGCACATCAGATCGTATGACCCGAGCATAATCACCTGATTATTCACATTGCGATATCCTGCATCCACGCCAAACCCCTGCATCAGCACAGAGTTGGAACCGCCATACCCCATTGCCTCTTTGATAATGATTGTCCCCTGAGAATAATAAGACGGCAACCAACGGCGGTTCTTGAGTATAGATATACCGAGTGCGATAACGACACCAATAACAAAAAGGTACCAATAATGTACAAAGAGCATCAACCACTCCATTAAGTTGAAGTTGGATTGCTCCTCATCGCCATCACCGTTTTGGTCACCTTGAGTGTAGTAGTTACCATTGCCGTAGGCACCATTTCCGTACGGAGCATTTCCTCCATAGAGGTTGTTACTATTGCCTGTTTGCGTATATTGCTGATTTGTATTCATTTAATTTGAACTTGGAATAAGCATTGTATAGTTGAGTACGGTAACAAGTAACGATACCGAACTGGTTATCAGTCCTAAGAATCCCGAATAACTGGCGGTCTTAAAGAAACTATCCTTGGTGCGTGCCACATAGATGACATCATTGGGATAGACATAGTAGTATTTGGAATCGATGATAGAATTGGTACGAATATCAAACTCCAGCACTTCCGGTTCGCCCCCATCGTGAGGACGAATAATACGCACATGCCTGCGATCGCCAGAGTTCATCAAGTCGCCCGTCATAGCCAAAGCCTGGAATATATTCAGTTTCTCCTTATATATATAGTACTCTCCCGAATTAATATCCCCGATGACGGTAAAGTACTTGTTATATAGTGCCAATTTTACGTCCGCATCGGGTATAATCTCCCTAAAAGCGGCACGGAGCGTATCTTGCGCCTGCTCCACCGTCAACCCCGCTATATGTACAGGCTTCAAAAACGGCACATCTATCGTCCCGTCGGAATAAACGCGATAGGAGTTGGCATACTGCCCTGCCATATTCTGATTGTTGCCCATAATAGATTTAGAGATTGTCTCGTCCATCGTGATAAGACGATAGATAATCTCGTCATTGACGCGTATCTTATACGGCACATACTCTGCACTATCGTATTGCGGCAACTTGTTGCACTTGGTCGGTTCTTGGAGCAACCCTATCTCACGGTGTGTATAGCACCCTGTCAGCATCATACCCAACGCACAAAGAAAACAGATATAGAATAGTCTTTTCATGGCTGCCCTCCCTGCTGTGCCTTTTTAGTTAGGTTGATACACGTCTGCACTACCGAATAGACAAACACGCCAAACGAGATAGAAGTTGCCACCACACTCACTGCCGTGGCTGCCGAGTTGATACCAAACTGATACCCACCAATCTTACGAATATAAATAATATCGTTGGGCTCCACATAGTAGTATTCCGAGTTAATAATGTCCTTTGAGCGCACATCGAACGTTTTAATCACTGTCTGACCATCTTTTTCGCGCACAAGTTTAATCTCTGCGCGATCTCCAAATTCGCCGATATCGCCTGCCATAGCAAGTGCCTCAAAGATAGTCATTTTTTCTTTTGTAATCGAGTATCGACCGCTTTGCATACCAATGACGGAAAAACTGCGCTGCACAATATTGGCTTCTACGGAAACAGAAGAAAAACCGGGTATCTCCTTCATCAACGTACCCAGTTCCTCTTCCAACTTATATTTCACTTCGCGGGTGGTAAGTCCCAATACCGGTACTTTGCCGATTGTCGGAAAATCAATATTTCCGTCCTCGTCCACCAGGTAGGTATATAAATCGTAAGATCCGTTCATTCCTCCGCCATTTGTTTGTTGGCGCAGGTAGGAAGAGTTGCCGCCGGCGTTGTACATCTGTGTAATCTTCGGGTCTAACGAATAGACATAGATATAGAGTCGGTCACCCTCACGCAAGGTGTAGTCCTCAAAACTGAGTGTATCGGCATAGTGCGGAATATGTCTGTCCGGCTCCTGCATATAGTTTACCTTCTTTGCTGTAATGCAAGAATTAAACATTATACACAAAGCACATAGCACAAACAAGATATGTGTTCGTTTGATCATTCCAAAGCGTAGTTTAGCGTTTTTCGTCCCAGCCAAATGGGTGTTTGGCAAGGGGTAGTTTGGCAAGTGGATGATAATCGCCCACCAAACCGATAGGGTCTGCGTGGCGGATTTGGCTCACAATCTCGATACACGGACGTGCCTCAGATATACGGAACCCGTCGCCCGCAAGAATATGCTTATAACTCTCGGTGTGCAACTCTGTGAAACCCTGGCTAAACTCAAACTCCTCGCCATCGATACTCAATGTGCGATAGGTGCGTTTCTCGCCCTGAACCGCATTCGGCGGGAGACACTCCGCGTTGATACTCAGAAAATAACGCACACGCGCCTGCTTGAGTTCCAAATAGCCTGCCACACGATCGAACGACATCACATGGACGATATTCTTCTGTACAGGACCGAATATCCACTGAAGCATATCATAGAAGTGAACACCGATATTGGTAGCAATACCGCCCGACTTATGTATATCGCCTTTCCACGAACTGTAATACCACTTGCCTCGGCTGGTGATATATGTCAAGTCCACATCATAAATTTTATCTTTCGGGCCGTTCTTTACTTTCTCGTGCAAAGTTTTTATCTTGTCGTGCAAACGGAGTTGCAGAATGGTATAGGCTTGATGTCCACTCTCCTGCTCTAATTCCACAAGGTTGTCAATATTGTACGGATTCAGCACCAACGGTTTCTCGCAAATCACATTACAGCCCAGACGCAGTCCATAGCGAATAAACGCATCGTGTGTATAGTTTGGCGTACAAATAGACAGCCACGAAAGAGGGTCATCAGTTCGCATCTGCTTTGAGCAGAAACGATCGAATTGTTCATTCTCTGTAAAAAAAGAGCAATTGGGAAAACTACTATCCAAACGACCGACAGAGTCGAACCTATCATACGCTACCATCAAATTATTTCCAGTATCAGCAATAGCCTTTATGTGTCGCGGAGCAATGTATCCTGCTGCACCGATAAGTGCAAAATTTTTCGGGCTTTCCATTTCAGTTTTGAATTTAGTGTGCAAAGTTACAAAAAAAAATAAACATATACAAGTATTTAACACAAGTTCGATAGAAAAACAATCAGAACGCATTTGCGCACGTGTATGTCTTGCAGAAGATATACAAAGCAGGCTGCCTCTCCGAAACTGGAATATGCATGGGGCATTTACTTCCAAGAGAGTCAACCTAACCGGCATCAAGCCGGACCAAAAACAGACAAAACAACACATCAAAAGCAGGCTACCCCCAACTCACCGGGCAGCCTGCTCTGCTTTTCCGATAGTTTTGCTCCTATCGTTCTATTACATTATATTTCTTCTGATTACAGAATTCCCTGCTCAAGCATGGCTTGTGCCACTTTCATAAAGCCTGCGATGTTTGCGCCCTTGACATAGTCTATTGTGCCGTCGGGTTGGGTACCAAACTGAACGCACTGCTCGTGGATAGACTGCATAATGTGATGGAGACGTTCGTCCACCTCTTTTGCCGTCCAACTGAGGTGTTCAGCATTCTGCGTCATCTCGAGACCCGAGGTGGCTACACCACCGGCATTAACCGCCTTACCCGGTGCAAAGAGAATGCCATTATGTTGGAAATAATGAATAGCCCCCGGTTGGCAGCCCATATTGCTAACCTCGCAGCAGCACCAGCAACCATTGGCTTTCAGTTCTTTGGCATCATCTTCGCTCAACTCGTTCTGGAAAGCGCAAGGCAATGCGATGTCGCACTTAACCGACCATGCTTTCTTACCGGCGGTAAACTGAGCCTGCGACGGGAATTTATCCGCCATATCCTGTACTTTGTTGCGGTTGGACGAACGCATGACCAACATATAGTCAATCATCTCTTTGGTGATACCGCCAGGAATATAGCAAACACCGTCAGGACCGGAGATAGCCACTACTTTCGCGCCGAGTTCGGTAGCCTTGGTGGCTGCGCCCCATGCTACGTTGCCGAACCCGGAGAGGGCGACAGTCTTATCCTTGATATCGTGTCCCGCTTTGTGGAGGAGGTGCTGTGTAAAATAGAGAGCGCCGAAGCCTGTAGCCTCCGGACGGAGGATAGAACCACCCCACGTCATACCCTTACCGGTGAGGACACCAGTGTGGTATTCTCGGGCGAGTTTCTGATACATACCGTTGAGGAAACCTATTTCGCGTCCGCCCACGCCTACATCGCCGGCAGGAATGTCCTGATCCGGACCGATACAACGCCACAACTCCAGCATAAACGCCTGGCAGAAACGCATAATCTCGGCATCGGATTTGCCTACGGGGTCAAAATCCGAACCGCCCTTGGCACCGCCCATAGGGAGAGTGGTCAAGGCATTTTTGAAAGTCTGCTCAAAGCCCAAGAACTTGAGCATACTGGGGGTAACGGCTTTGTGGAAACGGAGACCGCCTTTGTACGGACCGATAGCAGAATTGAACTGCACACGATAGCCGAGGTTGGTCTGCACCTGACCTTGGTCGTCAATCCATGTAACACGGAAAGTGAAGATACGATCGGGCTCTACCATACGCTCCACAATCTTCGCCTGTTCAAACTCAGGATGCTGATTGTAAACCTCTTCGATAGACTCGAGAACCTCTTGAACGGCTTGCAGATACTCTGCCTCGCCCGGGTGTTTCGCAGCCAGTTGCTGCATGATTGTTTCGACTTTCATCGCAATTATATTTAAGGGTTTGTTGATTTGCTCACTATGCTCACAGACCGTTTCCGACGGTTGCTGGCATATGTTTGTCTTTTCCGACGGCAAAATTACTGCTTTTTTCTCAGATAGACAAAGAAAGTTGTGCCTTTTTCAGATGTTTCAAAACATATTTTCCCGCCAGACCCTTCTACTATATTCTTCGAAATAGCCAATCCGAGTCCCATACCCGTGTTCTTGGTAGTGAAATTAGGCATAAAAACACGCCCACGAATATCCTCCGGAATACCCTGTCCGTTGTCGGAGAAAGAGATAACCACATAGTCCGGCTCTGGCGCATTTTTGAGGATAACAATAATATCCGCATCGGTCTGTCCCTCCATAGCCTGCAGAGCATTGCGCAAGATGTTGGTGAACACCTGCGATATCTGCTCGGCATCCGCCCATACGATTATTCCGTGGTCGGGACCGATATAGCGCACCGGGACAGCCGCAGGGTTGTTGCGAATGAGGGTGATAACATTGACCAGTTTTAGCGCAATATCCACCTCCGAAGTGGATACTTCGGGTTGCTTGGCAAAAGTAGAGAACGAGGTGGCTATATGCGAGAGGTTGTCAATCTGCTCAATAAGCATAGGCGTTGCCTTGTCGAAATAAGCATCAAAACGGTCGGTATCTTTCAGTCGGCGAAGTTGCTGAATGGTAAGTTTCATCGGGGTGAGCGGATTTTTGATCTCATGGGCAATCTGACGTGCCATCGTACGCCATGCGCCCTCACGTTCCGCTTTGGCTAATCGTGCAGCCGACTCCTCCATCTGGTCCACCATCACATTGTAGCGTTCCACCAATTCGCCCACCTCGTCGTGGTATTTGTAAACAATATGGTTGTCGGGGTTGCCTATACGGAAGTGGCGCATCTTGTCGGTAAGCATACTCAAGGGGGCAGTCATACTGCGTGCTGCCAAATAAGAGGCAAAGAACGCCATCAGAAGCACAAACAGATAAGGGGGAAGGAGACGTGCAAGGAGATTGTCCACCTCTTGTGCTTTCTCAACCTCGGACACAAAACTCGGTACACTTATATAGCCTATTTGCACATACGACCCATTGTAGAACGGGACGTATGCACACAAATAATGCATATCGCCTATTTGCTCATACTGCACAAGTGTATCTTGCAATGAGAAAAAAGGTATGGGCGAAATACGCGTAGAGAGGAGTCCGTTAACAAACAATCCGGGTGTAGATGACCCGACCAAGATCCCCTGGTTGTCATAGACATGAATATCCGCACCCGCCGAAAAACTCAGGTCACGCAAGTCCACATTAAGCCCTGCAGTGTTCGCCTTCGTAAGTGACATATCCCAGTAGTAGAGGCTTTGGAGATAGGATTGCACATATTTGCATTTCGAGGTCAGGGTCTCCTGCTGTCGCTGCTCATAATTGCCACGTACATAGCGAATTGAGAGCGCAAAGACATAAACAAAACTGGCAAGGACACAAGCGGTGATAACATAGACAAAGCGCACGCGAAGCGACATATTACGGAAACCGCGATAGCGTATCAGCACCAGGATACCCAAGAGCAGCAATGCCCCCATCAGCACCATTGATATGATAAAAAAGACCTGCACACGTGCCGATTGGCGATTGTCGGTATTCTCTTTGGAAGATAGTTGGCGAAATGTAAAGGACTCGTCTATGGTTGTCTCTGACAACTCGGCAACCGACTCGCGTTGCTCGGGCAACAAAGTAAAGAGAAAACTGCCGTCAGCAGAATTAATCTCCGCGCCTTCGGTTGTGTGGTAGCGAGAGATGTCGTAGTCTGCATCCCCCCTAAAAGGCGGAATGAATTTGTTGCGGAACGGCGAACCACCCACCGGATAAGCATATTTGATAGGAATAACCGTCAGGATGTTGTATTCGCCCGCTTTTGTCCAACGCGCCACAGCGTGTGCGTTACGGAAACGCGAATACCGCCAACTATCGTAGCCGATAAGCACCACCTCATCGGTAGCCAGCCAGTTGTCCGACCAATAGACAAGGTTGCGCTTGTCGAAAATATAGAAAAGCACATGCTTGGAATCCTCGGCAATAATCCGCACTGAGTCAAAACTCGAGTTGTGCTGCAGACACTGCGCCAGCATGGCGGTACGGTCCTCGGCAATAGTTTCCTGACGGAGCAGGGTCCTTTGCATACGCTTGCCGTCCCTCTCAAAACCATGGCACGACGACAGCCCCACCATTGTCAGCAGGAGGAGCAGAAAAAGAAGTATTTGGCGCAGTTTTTTCATTTCGGTTTGCAAAGATACGAAAATTGTCGTAACTTTGCAAACAAAATACGAAAATCGTGCCGCACCTATGTGCGCACATTATAAAAATATGCAGTTTCTGACAGCCTTCGTTTTGGGGCTACTGACCATATTAGACCCTTGCACCCTCTTCACAAGCATTACCGCCATCGGGTATATCGACAAGGAAATTAGCGACAAACACAAAGTGCTGACCAACGGCGTAATGTTTGTCATGGGAAAATTGTGCACCTATGTCTTATTGGGCATTCCGTTCCTGCTTGGTGCACAAACCGATGGTATTCAGTATGTTATAGAGGAATACGGTGAATCGGTATTGGCGGTGTTTATGCTCTTGTGCGGTATTGTGCTGCTCATCAGCGGACACCACCACGAGCATGACCATGGGGTAAGCAAATGGTTGCAAAACGCCGATAGCAGGTCGAGTTGGCTGTGGTCGTTCTTGCTGGGTGTATTCTTTGCGGTGGCTTTTTGTCCGCACAGATTGATTTATTTCATCACGATGATAGACCTCGCCGTGGCTATGCCGATGAGTATATCTTGGTTGATGTTGATTGTGTTCGGATTGGGTACCGGACTGCCTATCATGCTGATTGCATGGCTGATAAGTTATAGCGCAGTCAGTATTGGCAGCCTGACACATCGTTTGGAAGTGTTTGAAAAATGGTTTCGTTATATCTGCGCGGGACTGTTTATCGCGCTGGGCATCTATCTCGCCATACACACCTACACCGAACACGGCGAGCACCACCAATGCACAACATACAACGAACAAAGAATAGCGAACCATTCATAATTCTCTCGCCTTGTCTTCTCCTTTTTTTCGTTTTAAGCAATTCACCGTTTGGCACGACCGCTGTGCGATGAAAGTAGGCACCGACGGGGTGCTGCTTGGAGCGTGGGCAATGCTTGAAGAGCAATGCGCAGCGCAAACGAGAAAGGCTATCAGAGAGGTGTTGGATATCGGTACGGGGAGCGGACTTGTGGCATTGATGTTGGCACAGCGTTTCCCGCAAGCCGAGATTGACGCCATCGACATAGAACCATCGGCGGTAGAGCAAGCCCGCTACAATTTTCTGCAAAGTCCTTGGAAGGAGCGAATCCGCTGTTTCCTGTCCCCGCTGCAAGAGTGGCAAACCGAGAAACGGTACGACCTTATTGTGAGCAATCCTCCGTACTTCCAAAATAGTCTGAAGAACCCCGACAAAGGGCGGGAGTTGGCACGGCACACCGATTCGCTCACCTATGCCGAACTGTTGCACTATTCCGCGCAACTACTTGCGCATGAGGGAGTTATAGCCCTAATCCTCCCCGCAGAAAGCGAGGACGACATCATTCGATTAGGCATCTCGGAGCACCTGTCTTGTACCCGCCTCACCCGCGTATATAGCAAGGCAGGCAAACCCGCCAAGCGTATTCTGATAGAGTTCTCAGCAGCAAAGCCCACCGCCCCATCATCGCCTATCATCCCCTCCGATTTCTACATCGAGTCCCCCACTTCTCCGCGCAGTCCCGAATACACCGCCCTGACCTCCGCTTTCTACCTATAATCCGCCAGTCTCAAAATAAGTCAATTCGACTACACTAAAAGAAAAGCAATACGGTACACCGTCCCCCAAGAGACGGTCCCCGTCTCCCCAAAGAAACCCGTCCCATACAAGCAAAAACACAGGGAAATACCTCCCCCAAAAAAGCACAAAGAATAAAACCCGAATAAATTACAAATCCCCGCCTATTCCCTTACTTTCGTATGTGCCACCACACGGATACTCACTTCGTACAACAAGTACAGCGGCACCGTAACCAGTAGCAGCGTGAACACATCTGCGGTCGGCGTGATGATGGCTGCCAAGATACACAGCACCACAAATGCGTGCTTGCGATATTGGCGAAGCAGCGGAGCATCTATCAGTCCGAGTTTGGCAAGAAAATACCCTACAATAGGTATCTCAAACAGAATCCCCATCAGCAGTGACAGCACCAGAAGCGTGGACATATACGACTTCAGCGCAATCTGATTCACCACCGCCTCTTGCACCTGATAGGTACTCAAAAAACGGAACGCGAAGGGGAATATCACAAAATAGTTGAGCAACACTCCGAGCGCAAACAACACAACGCCAAAACCAATCAGCATCACCGAATATCGCCGTTCCTGTTTGTACAACGCAGGCGCAATAAAACCATAGAGTTGAATTATCAAATACGGACACGCCACCACGCATCCGAACACCAACGCTGCCTCAAGGTGCACCATAAACTGCGATGCCAATTCGGTATTGATAAACTGCGTCTGAAAATCCCCCAAGCAGAGCGATTTCCATCCCGTCCATTCCGCCAAACGGCACAAACCGCGATACAATGCAAAGTCCGACCGCGACGGCGCAAACAGCACGTCAAACAGCGCGTCCTTGAAGCAGAATGCCCCCACAGCGCACACTGCCCATAGAATCAGACAACGAAAAATCACCTTTCGGAGCACTTCCACATGCTCCCAAAAGGTCATCTTTTCCTCATTGTTGGGCTTGCTCATCGTGGGTGTCTTTTGCCTGTTGTTCCGTCTTGTTGTTCTCTTTGTCAAGCGGTTTCTTTATCTCTTCCTCCACATCGCTCATACCCTCTTTGAACGAGCGCACACCCTTGCCGAGTCCGCGCATCAGTTCGGGTATCTTCTTGCCGCCGAACAGCAGCAACACTATCAGCACGATGAAGATAATCTCCGGTGCTCCAATCATAAGTAATGTCATAATTTACACAATAAATGGTATATTGGAATTAACGTTCTTCTTTATTCCGGGCGGTTAAGGAATATCTCGCACGTCTCGAAATTGATTTCCCAGTTGCCGCCCTCGCAGGACTCCCAATGGTATTTCTGTGCCATCGTGTCCCACCAATGCTGGAACTTTGTACCGGTCTCGCCCATGTCGCGGACGAGTTTCTCATACAGTTCGCCGTTGTCGGCAGTCAGTATCTTTGCCAACTCGTTGAGTCCGTTTCTGCGCTCAAACAGCGTCTGAATCTCATTCTTTTCTTCAGGTGTTACCTGACCTACTAATTTCTTCATTGTATTGTGTTATTTGTTATTTTTATTCTCCATAAATAGCCATTAAATCACCATTAAAGCCATGACTACAACTCTGCTTTAACACCACCCATCTTTTTCCTCCTCTGTCATTTTACTTGTTAATTGGAAGAAATCAAGTTGGGAGGTGATGCTATTGATATAATCTGCCAAAGATATGTCCGCAGCATGAGAAGGAAGGC
>OQVT01000293.1_pt1 | contig 25812 bp, 17 predicted proteins | sample 1691561 | NCBI WGS metagenome assembly OQVT01 (sample SAMN03418260, study PRJEB22391) | human gut metagenome | biome: human-gut; feature: organic feature; material: feces | host: Homo sapiens | place: Tanzania | collected 2013-01 | reverse complement strand
GCCCGCTGACCGGCCGGAGCCGCCTGCACCGGCTGCGGCCGATGTGCGCAGCTCTGCCCCACCAATAATATCGTTCTTCGAAGCGGCAAGCCCGTCTGGGGCGGAAACTGTACCCACTGCATGGCCTGCATCAGCTACTGCCCCACAGAGGCCATTGAATACGGGAAAAAGAGCGTGGGCAAGCCCCGGTATCGACTGGAGGCACTGTAAGGGCGGCGTTTTGCCGTGTGCCCCGGGAGGATCGCAGATCACACAGCTCCTCACCGATCGGTGTGACTGCGTCCATCGCCTCAGTCCTTTAGTCGGGCAACCGTGACCCAGTATGGTAAAATCAATTTTAAAAGGAGCGTGGAAAAATGATCTTTCTCTGTTACCCTAAATGCACCACCTGTCAGAGGGCGCAAAGATGGCTGGAGGATAACCGCATCGCCTATACTCTCCGGGATATTAAGGGAGAGCACCCCACCTATGACGAGCTGGCTGCATGGCATCGGCGCAGCGGCTTGCCGCTGAAGAAATTTTTCAACACCAGCGGCCTGCTGTATAAATCCATGGGGCTAAAAGAAAAGCTCCCCACCATGCGTGAGGAGGAGATGCTGCAGCTCCTGGCTACAGACGGGATGCTGGTCAAGCGCCCGATGCTGGTGGGCGACGACTTTGTGCTGGTGGGATTCAAGGAAAGTGCGTGGGCAGAGCAGCTCTCTGCCGATGTTAAAAACTGACAGCGGGTGCTGCGGAAAAATGGAATGACGGAGTAATTGGTGCTGCTGTTGGCGGTGCGGTCTATGGGATAGTGTCAGCTACGACCGGAAATGTTATAGCTTCTGGATATGCAGGTGCCAGTTGTTTCAATTTTCCCGGCCACAGAGTAATATAAACAGGAGGGTCATGAAATGAGTGACCGAACGAAGGAACGCATTCTGAACACTTTTATTGCAATAAGTTTGGGATCGGCTGTTATTATTTTTCCTGGTTGCATTCCCATTAGCATATTTGTTCCTGAAGCAATAGCGGATGTCATTATGGCTATTGCCGGGATCGTATGCTTTGTGGCGGGAGTATTGGTGATCATACTCCTTGCGGTATTCGGCGGGATGAAGCCAAAGCCGGTGAAGGCGGAGGTTTTTGCGAGCCCTTATGCTTCGTATGAAGAATTTTCTCGGGTTTTGAGCGGGGTCCTGGGGGAGAATGGGTATTCCCCGGTGAAAACGGCGGTGCCGGAGCCCGAAAGCACTGTGACCGTGTATGCCGACACGCTGCAAGGCGGCGAGTGGAACTGTGTGAGCGTCCTTCGCGTGCCGGAGCTGACGGAGGAATGGACGGAGGCGGCCAACGACGCTATCACCGACATTCTCACGAGCGAGAGCGGCCAGGCGACCATCTATGCCTATGTGAACATGATCTCCATTTTCTGCGTAGACCGCATTACGCCGGCGTTTCGGAGCATGGTCAACAGCAATATGGAGCAGGGGTTCAAAAACGGCAGGCTGGTGGTGGGCGTGTCCTTCGGCGGCAAGCGCATCTATGTGGCCAGGCAGGTAGGCGGGATGTTTATCGTCAAGTACAAAAAGCTGCGCCGGGAGCTGGCGCGGATATTGGAACTTCAGGAGATTAAGAGCTGATGCCAGCTACAGCCATTGTTCCCTGGGCGACCAGCTGATGGAAATGGCCTGGGATGCCATTGAACTGGCAATAGACAACAGTTCACGCTCCCAACGGTAATAGGTCGTTGTTGTAACGCCCTGCTGATGGCACCACTCTCGTACGGAAAGACCGTTGCTCCGGCAGTCCTGTACGGCTATGCTTCACTCCTGTTTTTTTGTTTCGTGTTTCAACGCTTTTAGGGGTCGGGCTGCCGACTTTCTTTCTCCCGCTCTTGCTGCATTTCCTTTTGCAGCTCCTGCTGCAATTCCAGGCGGACCTCCTGCTCCAGCTCCCGGCGCAGCTTCATCTCCGCCTCCAGCTCAGTCCGAAGCTGCTGGCGGACCTCCGCCTCGATCTGGGCCCGGTCCGGAGTCTGCGCCTTTTGCGCCGCCATTTTTTCGCTGCGCTCCTGCTCATAAAGGAGCTTGTTTTTTACGGCGTTATACTCAAACAGCACCATGAAAAACTGTACCAGGTGGAACAGGAAAAAGGCCGCCGTAGGAATCACTACTGCCAGGAGAAAGCCCTTACTGGTCTGCAAATAATCCAGCACCTTGCCCAAGCCGTGGACCTTGGCCCCCTTCCACTGGCCGATGACCTCGGATTCGTGGACCGTCAGGGCATCGTTTACACTGTTCTTATCGCCCTTGGTCTCGAAAATCAGGTAGCCGCCGCCGTCATAGATGCCCACAATGCGGTGGGTGTTCAGGGTACGCTTGCCGTCAATCACGGTCCAGTAGGTAATAACATCGCCCACCTGAAGCTGACTGGTGTCGGGAATGGCTGTATCAAAGATCATATCCCCGGGCAGTATCTGGGGGTACATGGAGTCCGTCTGCACGGATAAAAAGCGGATGCCGAAGAGGTTCGGCACGCCGTTGCCGGAGGTGCTGACATAAGAGGCATAGGTACAGATAGCGGCAATGACGATGGCTATAGCCAGGAGAATATTGATGATGCGGCCGACGATGCGCCTGCCCTTACTCCCCTGCCTTTGTATCTCCGCTGCGATCTCCGGGGGAAGCTGCTGTGTTTCTTTTTTCATGTTTGTTCCTCGCTGTGGTTTTTCGGGATCAGCCAATGCCGGTCATGCCCGACTGAGCGGAATAATCCGCCGCAAACTGGATATTGGCAAACAGAGCGGTGCTCTCCGGCAGGCCGAAGCAGTCGTGGTCCTGACCCTCGATCCAAATATACATATCAATGCGGGCCATATCCTCCGCACCCAGGGTGAACAGCACCGTATTTTGGGTGAACTCGCCCAGGGTCTTGATGGTCACATCCCGGCTGGCGGGGGAGGCATCCTCCCACGAGGAGGAGGACTGGACGATGAGCCGATCCTGGGGCACCAGGGTCGCAGCGCCGTCCACGCTCTTGGTGGTCAGATACTGGGTGGTGCCGTCCAGGTGTTTATCGGCATTGGGCTCATAGACGAACATCTGACCGCTGTCTGCAAGCGCGCCGGTGGACGGGTCTACCTTGGTGATCTGAAAGCCCACCCGGGCCGCGTATTGCCCGCCGCCGCCCAGGTCTGTGTGACCTGTGCCGTTCCACTCCGGCAGGCCCACCAGGTAGGTGCCCAAGCCGTTTTCCCCGCCATTGACGGTGACGGCCTCTGCCAGGCTCACCTTACAGGGCCGATCTGACCGAACATAGTAGGCCGCATGGATATAGTAGCCGGTCCCGTCGGCGCCGTTGGCGTCCCGGCTGTCCGTAAGGGTCTTGAAGCTATTGAGCATACGGCCGTCTCGGTCGTACTTCACCGTCAAGAAGCTCCCTTGGGCGTCGGACCAGCTCACCGGCTTTAAGTGCAGGTCTGCCGGAAGAAGCTGGCTGAAATCCAGATTCCGGCCCCAGTCGCTGTCCGGGGCATTATAAGCTCCGGCAATTTCCAGGCCCACAGGGGAATTGACATAGAGGGCCATATTATTCACCCGGGGGGTCTTGCTGATGGAGAACCAGCCTACCACGGAGGTGACCAGCATGGCCGCTAAAAGCAGGACCACCACCAGCAGGGACCACAGACGCTTTTTAATTTTCTTTTCTTGCAGCTCTTGCGTCATAGTCAGCCTCGTTTTCCCGCGTGTTTATACATCAGTTTCCGCCTGCGGATGCATTTTTCAGGTCATCGTCTATCATGGGATTCAGCTTCACCGAGCTGGCAAATTGCAGATTCAGCGCCAGAGAGCCGGAGTTTTCCGCATTGATAACGGAGCCGTTGTCGATGTCCTCTCCGTTGAGGTACACCAGAACGGACACTTTTTTCGGCACGATGGGATCCAGGTGTGTGATGGCCGTGCGGTCCGGCTGCAGGGCGCCGCTCTCGCGGCACATATACAGGCCCGCCTTAGCCGTAATACCCACGATGGTAGGCGTATCCAGCCGGGCTGTGCCGTAAATACTGCCGCTTTCCGGATCAAAGAACACCACTCGCACCGCCGACAGCAGGGCCTTGACCTGCGTCTCGGACATCCCGGCCGCAAAGGTATATGTCACCTTGCTGCCGGAGCCCGCCGTGGCGCCTACGCCGTCGGTATAGACCCGGTCCGCCGCCTCGCTCTGGAGCAGCAAGTCTGTACTGGCATTGGATCGGAAGGCCAGGTCCATAACATATCCGTAAAACTCGGAGACGGTAGAATTGTTGGTATCCTCACCCGGAGGAGTGGCGGGAACCGTCAGCGCATCCAGGTGGATGGTGGAGAGCAGCCCCTTGCCGTCCTGCTTATCGGTAGTCACATGGGCCGTGACCTGCTCGGCCTGGGTGCTGTAATTGCCGATATAGTCGGCAATATCCGTGAGCAGGCCCTCGCCCTGGGTGGAGGTCAGGACGATTTCTTTGGTCTTTTGTATCTCGTCCACGGAGGGCAGGGTCTTGGGGTTTACAATGGTGTTGGTAATAGGCTCCACCTGGCGAGAGCTGAAGCGGGTGGTGGTAGGCACCGGGGTCTCGTTTTCCGTGCCGTAATCCTTATAAAAAAGGCGGTTGCACAGGTCGATGGCCGTATTGGCCGTGTCGATGCTGCTTTGCAAAGCACTCAGGTCGGCGGCAGATACACCTGCGGGGAAGTTGGCAGCGTAGCTGGCCAGCTCATTGCCCTTGGCCTGGGAGACACCCAGACGGATACCCTCGAAGTCACTGTTGGAAATTTGGTCATTGGCCGCCGCGGTGGCTATGATGGCCTGCTTATAGCAGGTGAGAATATAGTTCAGGGAATTGCGCAGCTCCGCCATCATCACCTGAATCTCCCCCAGCTGGTTATAGCTGTAGGTGACGGTCAGGCCCGCCATCTGAGAGATGGCAATACCCATCAAAATCGAATTGTGATTGGTGACGGCGGACATGGCCGCAGCCTGGGCCGAGGAACGGCTGGTCTCAAAGCCGCGCTTGGCTGCCGTTAGATAGCCCTCCCGGTCGTTGCCGCTGCTCAGGGCGCCGATGGCCCGAACGCCATAGTGGGCGTTTTGGGTGGTAAAGGCGGCGCCGTTATAAACGGATGCCACCGTGTTGGGGGAAATGCGGTCCACCCGGCCATCGGGACCGGTGCGGGGGATCTTCAGCATAGCCTGGGTGTCCAGGATGCCGTCTGTGCGGTTAAGCTCTGCGGGATAGAGCACCACGGTGTTCAGCCCGTAGGTGGCATCTCCCAGGTCCACCAGGTTACCCCAGGTGATGTTGCTCTCCACCGCGCCTACGATGGAGATGGCGTCGCCCACATCTGCTTCAATGAGGGAGGTGTTTTGCCCGGTCTCGTTATTCAGCAGGGCGATCTCCAGGCTGCCGTTGGCTCCCACGGTGGCGGTAATGCCCCGGACCTCCGGGTTCGATGACAAAGTGAACCATGCGTAGGTCGCAAGCCCCACCAGAATGCCGCTGCAAAGAAGCATGGCGAATATCATAAGCACTTTTTTGCGGAAAAACTCCGGCACGCGGACGGACCTGCGCCGGCGTCGATATTCTGCGTTTGTCATTTTCCAAATCCTTTCCCCGAAAGGGTCGATGGCCTTGGGCGGATCAGTTAAGCCATTGGCCTGAGGGTATGTGTATCCACACGCCGCCTACAACGGCCTCCTCTGCAACCATTCCCACATCCGCAGAGCGGCTGTCCTCGGAATGATTGCGGTTGTCGCCCAATACGAATATGTGTCCCCGGGGCACCACATAGGCTGTGTTTTCATACAGGGTGTCACCCATGGGGTCCTCTTCTTCCCGATTAATATAGGTTTCATCCAGGACCTTGCCGTCCACGGTCACGGTGTTGTTGCCGTAATCTACAAAGACGGTCTGCCCCTCCACGGCGATGACCCGCTTTACGATCTGCTCCCCGCCTAAGGGGCTGTCTTCCTCCGTTTTGATGACCACAATATCGCCCTGCTCCGGTCTGTAACCCAGGCGCTGCACAATGAGGAAATCCCGGTGGTGCAGGGACGGGTACATGGAGTTGCCCTCCACCAGCACCAGGCGCAGGACCACCGTATTCAGTACCAGCACGACCAGCAGAGTCAGGGCAATTTCCGAAAGCCAAACCAGGTATCTTTTTGCTTTACCTGGCTCCCCCTCAGGCGGAAGCGGCCCGGCGGGGTCTGACGGCTCCCGGCCGGTTTCCTCAATATCGGAATAGTCCCGTTCTTCCATCAAATGCTCCTCTTGCTCACTGGCCGCAGGAGGTGACCAGGAGTTGTGTGTGTTCTGCTAAGTTTTTCTCGTCTCCCCACAGGGCATTGGTGAGTGTCCCCTGCACCGTGGCTCCGGCGTTTATGGTCCAGGTCAGTTCCTGGGTAGAGGTATCGGCGCAGTAGATATATTCTTTACCATTGTGTGCTTGCTGAAGCGCTGTGCCCATATCGGTTATGGGGTGCGCCGACATGTAGGCTGTTTTTTCATTGATCTTAATATATAGTTCACTGTTTGTGCCCACTGTTCCATCGGGGGCTAAATCTGTTAAAAGCCGAATCGTCACGGTTTTGGCTGAGTTTGTGTTGTTGGTTATGGCAAAATCCAGTGTTGCTCCCGTTGCGTTGGCACTTGTCCAGCTTTCTTCCCTCACCGTCGGCGTCCAGCGGTTTTGGATAGTGGCGGTGAGGGTTTTGGGAGTCTCCTTCTGGTACTTGGCATAGGCTACACCGGACAGGGTCAGGGCGGCGCACAGCAGCAGGGCCAGCACTATGAAAAATTGTGTGTAAACACGCTTCATGGCTGCTGCTCCTTACCGGTGGTGGTCGTCGTCTGATTTTGACCCTTGAATACCAAGTTCAAAGAAATGGGCTGGGTAGCTGCGGTCGCTGCCTTTTCCTGGTCCCACTTTGCCGCCGCGTCGATGGCAGCTTTATCGGGCAGGTAAAGCCACACACCGTAGCCGTTTGCGTCTACATCAACGGCGTAGTAGTTTCCGTAGCTCTTTGTATTCTTGTCATAAGCCGCCGCTTTAATATTGTATTCCTTGGCATACTGCTCGAACAGGTGCTTCAGGTAGTCTTCCCGGCTGGTGGTAGCATAGCCCGCTGTTCCGTTTGTATTCGTTTGATATTCGCTCACGGAATGCAGTTTTCCGTCTGTTTCAAATTGTGCACGGTCCAGGTCGTAGGTCACGGGCATCAGGTACTCGGGCTGGGTGTCTGCCGTCTTGCCTGTAACGGTAATGGTACTATCCTTTTCCGTCACCGTGCCCAGCAGGAAATAGCCCGTCATATCGTATACCCACTGCAGGTGCAGTGTGTTTTTATTCTGCACTTCGTTTGCCGAAAGCGTTTCTGCATCGGTAATATGCAGGGTCTGCTTGGCGGCCACGGTGTACAGATAGCCGGAGAGGCTGTTGATATAGTGGCGGGTCTTGGTGTTGGTAGCTTCGTCCGTCACCTCCACATATAGGTACAGGCGCTGCTGCATCTCCGGAGATTCCATTTTGCTCTTATCCGCCTCCACCCGGACATTCACACCGCGGGTGTCCTTATTCTCGATAATCACGGGCAGCGGGCGGGTGTCGCCGGGGTAGAGGTCGCCCAGGCCCAGCGTTCCGTCCTTCTCGCCATCCAGGGTGATGGTCCCGTCAAAGTTCCACTTGGCCGTTTTCAGGGTGATCTCATTGGCCTGGATGGTATTGGTATACCAGGCGCTGGTCAGGGCAAAGAGGATGGCGCCGATCATCAGCACCGCCAGGCTGGTGATGCCCACCCGTCCGGCAATGCGGCGGCGGATGCGCCCCGCCTCAGTCTTGGGTTCCCGAAACAGGCTCTGTATCTTCTCCTTGGCCCGGGTCCCTATGGATTTGTTCTGATTTTGGTTCATAATGCTCCCCCTGCTGTGCCATTTGGTCCTTCATTTCAGCAAGTATGCTCTCCCGCTGCGCCAGCAGCTCTTCCTTGATCTGCCTGCGCAGGGCTTCTATGTCTTCCGGCTCCATGGGCGCCTGCTCCGTCTCGGCCTGGAGCCGGGCGATGTCTTGGCGTATCTGCTGCACGCTGCGGCTCAGGAGCATCCCCGAGATGAACAGGCAGGGCAGGATGATAAGCGTCAGAAATCCCAATCCGCTGGTCAAAAATCCGATTCCGCTTGACAATAAATTCCCCTCCCCTGTGTACCAGATCACTTTGCCGATCAGGTTATCCCGGGTCACATACTGGCTGTCCACCGCGCCGTTGGCATCGCCCTTGGTCTCCAGGACCGTGTGGCCGCTGCCATCCTGCAGTACGGAGACCACCCGGTGGGTGATGATCCAGCCGCGGGTGTCCCCCTCCTCCGAGCGGAAGCACACAATGTCGCCCCGGTGTATCTCGTCCACCGGGCGGTTATCCGCCAGCAGCAGGGCCCCGGTCATGATGGTGGGCTCCATGCTCCCGGTGACCACCCGGAACAAGCTCTTACCGAACAGGCTTACATAGCCGTTCACCCGCACCATAATCAGCAGCACCACCAGCAGCGCCACCATGACGGCGGCGACGGCGGCAGAGACCCAGCCACGGGGCCGCGGTGTCTCTTTTTTCGCTTCGCTGCAATTTTTCATTGGAGATGTTTCCGCCATAGGTGGACTTGCTTTCCTTTACTGTTTTGTCTCCCCCGCCAGCTCCAGGTTGAGCAGAAGGGTCTTCAGCGCCGCTTCGTTGGTGCAGTCTATGTCCTGGCCCTCCAGCCACACAAACATGCGGATGCGCTGGGGGACATTTTTCTTCAGGCTCACGATCACCGCGTCGGTGGTGGCGCCGGATTGTTTTATGGTATTTATATCGGTTTCATCTTTCAGGGTGCCGGTGTTTTCTATGAACTGGCCGCTGGTGATGTAGCCGGAAAGCTGGCCTTTAAGGTACTGGTTCAGCAGATACTCCTCGGCACTTTGGCCATTCGTGACGCTGCGCTCGGTGGCCTTGGCCTCCAACATAGCCGTTTGCAGGGCCTGGGCCAGCTTGGTTTGTTTGCCGTCATCGGTCCGTGTCCAGGTGGCGGAGGTTTGGGCCGCCAGCTTGGTTTGTACGCTCTCCAGCTTTACCGGCTGGGGCTTCCCGCCCACCAGGGCCAGGGGCTGGGTTTCTTTATACAGTCCGCTGAATTTTGTATCGGCGTGCCAGTCGCAGTTGGGCTCGTAGATGGTGAAGCTGGTCTTCGATGTGGGCAGTTCCTTCCCTTGCTCTTGATACACACCTTTCAGAATTTTATAGGCAGAATCATAGTTCGTGCTGTTTTTTTTATAGCTGTCTCCGGATACCATATCCTCGTTCACCAAAAAGCCGATACGGAGACTGCTCTCCGCCTGGCGCTGGGTCTCGTCCAGGGAATACTTCCCGGCGGCATCCATCTTAACCTGGGGGAACACCTTCACATAGCTGCCGCTCTGGCCGCTGCCCCGGGTCGCCGTGGACACCCGCAGGTCATAGTCCTTGGGGGCCACCACCCAGAAATCCAGGTAGAGGTAGTTGCCACCGGATTTGGGACGGGCGGTCAGATTGGCGCTGCTTAAAGTAGTGTCCTCCAGGTATTCCTCTTTCTGATCGCCGCCGTTTTCCAATGATTCATAAGTGGCGGAAAACCAGTGTTTTCCGTCCGCCGTGGACACGGGGATAAGCCCCCAGAAATTCTCGGGAATGGCTTTGGTGTCCGTCTCCAGCACACCCTGGAACGCGCCGGGGTAATGCTGGCCGCTTGCGTCTGTGCAGTCCGGTGCAACCCGGATGGTGTCGGAGCCGATCTGGATCTGCATACCGCTCACCTCCGGCGCCGTGGACATCACATACCAGGCAAAGGTCACCATGACCAGCATAGACAGCGACAGCACGATCAAAAGTGCCGAAGCCAATATTTTGATGTGATACTGTCGTTTGAAGCTGTTCATTCTTTACCTTCTCTGGGCTCTGCGCTGGCGAATCTCCTCCTGCCGGCGCTGGGCCTCCTGCTCTATGCGCTCTGCCAGTGCCCGGCGCTCCTGTTTGCCGTTTTGTATGTTCTCCCGGTACTTTTCCAGCTCCTGCAGCATCGGGGCCAGCTGCTCCCGAGCCTCCCGACGCTGGGTTTGACGAAGCTGGCGGGCTTCCTCCTCCCGCTTGGCGCGCTCCTGGCGGCGGCGCTCCTGGTCGGCCTGCTGCCGGAGCAGATGCTCCTGCCGCTGGGCTTGCTCGTCCCGAATTTGCTGGCGCTGGGCTTCTTCCCTGCGGCGCTGCTCCTGCTCCTCCTTTAGGCGCTGGGCCTCCAAATATTCCTGCTGTCGCCGGGCCTCCTCGGCCTTTTCCCGGGCAATGCGGCGCTGGTCGATGCGCTCGGGCAGGTGCTCCCGGAAGTATTCCAGCTCGGCTGCCAAAATATTCTTTCTGCGGCGCAGCTCCGCCTCACGCTGCATCTGCTCGTAAAGTTCCTTCTGCTTTTGCAGTTCTTTTTCCTTCCGAATGCGCTCCTGCTCGGCGGCCTTTTCGGCGCGGATGCGCTGGCGCTCGGCCTCCTGGGCCTCCTTGGCCTGTCTTGCCTCCTCCAGCTTCCGCTGCTTCTGCTCCTCCACCAGGCGCAGGCGCTCGGCTCTCTCCTCCTGCATGAGCTGCTCTTTGGTCAGCTCCTCGATGAGGACCTTGCGGATCTCCACATCCGGCAGGTCGTAGTCCTCTGTCAGCTCCTCGATGATCTGGTGAATAAATTTGGGCTTCAAGGTGCGCTGCTTGGGCTTGCGCTTTACAGGGAGGGCCCGGTCGCGCTCGTCCTCCAGATGGCCCTTCAGCACGATATAGTTAAAGAGGACATTGTGGAAAATGTCTCGCTGGAAGGTCTCGTCCACCTCCGGATTCTGCTCCACCACGGCGATGGCATAGCCGATCTGATCGTAGCTGCGCAGGAACTCCAGCAGCTTCACCGCGGCTCTGTAATCCGGATTTCGCTTCAAAATATTGGTCTTGTGGATGGCGCCCTTGACCCGCTCAAACTGGGTCATCTGCCGGGCAAAGGGGGAATTCATGAACACGCCCAGCACCCGGTACAGGCGGCTGATGCGGTCGAACATATCGCGGTTTTTGGCGTCGGTATCCAGAATGCTCTCGGTATTGCGGATGTGCAGGAACATATCCAGGTGGACCTTTTCGGTGGCGCTCTCCATATCGGTGCGGAGCTTGAGCTTGGCGCCGAACTCGTCATTCATGGCCTGGAACAGGGCATCGTGACGGATCTTCACGAAGTGGTAGGCCATCTCAAGGGTGGTGAAAACCAGGCGGTTTTCGTAGAGGCCCAGGCTTTCCTCCCGGTACTTCTGCATGACGCGGCTGGGCCGGACGCTGCCGGTTTCCTCGTCGTAGTTTTCCACCATGCCCGCGTGGCTGGCCAGGTGGCGAACCACATCCTGGCCGGTTTTCTTGGCGTGGGCCACATTCACGATCAGCTCGTCCTCTTTGATCTCCTGGCGGGGCAGGTTGATGATGTGTTGAAGGCCCTGGAGGGACTCCTCCACCGCATCCACCCAGGCCGGGTCAATGGACTTCACTTCCTTGCGGTTGGAAAACTGGATCTCGTTGTCGGCCTTGGACACTGCGTCCATGAAAAACTGATAGAACTCATTGCTTCCCAGGGAGCGCAGGATACTGCGGGTGAACTTGTTATAGACCTCGTCCACCGGGAGGGCCCCGTTCTTCTTTTTCGTTGTCTGCGCCATAAGGCTCGTCCTCCCTGTTTTTTGATGCCCGTTTTGGAATTATTTCTGCCCTTTTACCACAGCACCCCTCCCGGGTAAGGTTCTTAGCCGGAAGGGGGCCTTTTGTTTTGATTTTGCTAATTGTTCCCGCTTTGGTCTTCCCGCACCCGGCAGGCAGTTTGTCCACCTGCCGGGTGTGTCTGTTTTACTCTGCGGGCTGCATTTCCACTTTAATCTTACCCAGTGGCTGGTCCTTCATATCAAGCTTTTCTGTGTCACCAACCATCTTAGCTGTCACAGTGGCCTTCTTTCCAGGCTGAACCACTACATTGATTTCATCTTGACCGGCGACCGCTTTCCCATCCAGCAAGAATTCCATATGTGCCCAGCCAAAGTCAGCTCCCTTTTCAGCTAACTTGATAGTATACGCATATACCTGATTAGAATCATTTACTAACAGGATATCGCCGTTGGCTACCGTGTAGGTGTTCTCCCCAACCTCATGGGTCACACTCCCGGTCTTATGACGCCAGGTGTAATTATCCAGCATCTTCCAACCATCATTGGTAAATACAGCCATGCTCTTGCAATACTGGAAGCTCATCTCACCCATGTAGTAGGTGGCGTTTCCTTCCTCTATACCTGTGGTTATATCCACGGTCAGATCAGCCTTTACATCCGCAAGGGTCACCGATCTATTGCGACGAGTCATTGTATAGCTCTCTTCTGGGCCTGTAACTTTGACTTCCGTAATCGCATTCGTTACATCTGCTGCTAATGTGTACGAGGCTTCCTTCATGCTGTCTGTCCAGTGTGTTTCCTGAACTTTTTCCCCGTCCACATTCCAAATAATCTTATACGACCACTCCTTTTGGTACACAGCGTACAGATCCAGTGTGCCGCCAACTGTTGCTCCATTCTCTTTCAGCGTTTGAGCATCCAGAGTTGCTTTCATGTTTTTCTCCGCTTTAAACAGAGCTTCCGTTGCATCAGCACTCATTGCCCATCCCTTGAAGCTGTAATTCTCCGCTGTCATTGTGAACGGATAGGCATATACAGTGCTCCCAACCAAATGAACTTTCTTCTCATTCGTATCGCCGGTAGCAATTGTCTTGCCATCCTTTGTTCCATTGCAGTTAAAGCGGATCGTTGCCGTGTTTTCCGTCAAGCTGTAATAGCCTTCTGCATCGGCAGTTTTTTCCAAAGTCAGGGGCGTACCTGTGCTGTCTACAAGTGTCCCGGTTATGGGCAAGCTCTTGATTTTTACAGCCGCCGGGGCGGTCACAGTGATAGTTCCTTGGTTCTCCACTTCATCAAACTTTCCGCTGTTTAGGGTGACCGTACCTCTATTGAGTAGCTTTGCAAATGTGCCGTTGCTGATGGTTGCAGATGTTGACAGCCCATTTGTCACCGTACCGTTGAAGATTCCGCCCTGGATGGTCATTGATTTTGCGCCATTATTGGATACCGGACCATTGAATGTGCCATCTGTGATCTCCAAATTTGCATTCTTTTCATTGTTCTGTATGACTCCGTTAAAGGTTCCGCCATTAATATACAGATCCGACCCAATCGTATTTGTTACAACGCCGTCAAATATACCGTTTTTGATCGTCAATGTTGACTCATTGGTCACTGTACCTCCCAATCTGTATTCTTCAAGAAGCAACCGTACATTTTTTACAATAAAGCTTTCCTGATCTAAATCAACACTTATTTTTTCATCGGAGTTCCGCAGTGCAGTGAGCGTAACAGGATCCTCCGTTGTAATAGCCGCGATTGCTGCTTCGTATGTGTAGAAGCGCTTTATCGCGCCTGTGCTATCCTGCAGCTTCACGGTTTCCTGCTCCGTGGTTCCGTCTGACGAGGTCTTTATAAAAGCGTCTCCATCTTTCTTTGTCAGCGTTGCAGCTTTTACGCCCGCCGTTTGGCTGTAGCTGCCGTCTGCGTTCTTTAGCTGCGCGGAGGTGTTGGAGATCGTTACGGGATCTTCTGAACCTTTTGCTTGCTTAATGGAAGCCGTTCCGATTCCATCGGGGCCGATTTTCAGTGTGCCGCCACTTTCCACCGTGATATCAGCGCCGGATGCGCTGGTGCACACATTGCCTTGGGCGTCCAGTGTTCCCTTCACGGTGATGGACGCATCCACCAAGTCCTTATTTGTGCGACGGGGCGCAGTTCCGTTTGCAACGCTGTAAGGTGCAGATACCATATCCTTTCCATTGGCACCGGCATAGCCCTTGTTTACCCACTCGTCTGCGTCATACACAAACAGCGTTTTATCGGAGGCTACCGTGGTTGTTGCATCTTTTGCAATATTCATTTCTACGCCGGGCAGCAAAGCTACATCACTCTCAATTTTGGTGTTCCCGCTCTGAACATCGATGGTCATATTGCTGGTAATGGGCAGGTAATAATCGGCGGAATCGATAGTTTTCGAAACAACGCTCACCCGTAGCTGAAGCGATATACTTTTTATTGCAGTCTCGCCGTTCAGTGTATAAGTCATGCGATCCAGGGCCGGGTTATAGCTCCGCAGAAGGGACGCATTCTCCCCCATCAGTTGGAACAGCCCACTGTTTTGTCCAACCAAAGTAAGAGATGTTGCCGTTGTCGTACTAACTGCATACATCGCCGTGGCAACAGTCTCTGTGGCGCCCGCATGCACTGTCAACGGCACCTCTATATTCTGGATATAGTACTGATTTATCGGGAATACCTCTTTATTGCTAATCAAACCATTTGTCTGGCTTCCGCCCCGGAAATCCTGAATCTGGAATATTTCATACAAGGTACTGCCGCTTTTTGCCGTTACACTGCCAGCCACTTGTGTCCTATCCTGATTCAGCGTTCCGGAGATGTACCCCCAGGCATAGAGTTTTCCGCCGGATTCCACGGAAATGTGGCTGCCATCCTGCATCATGATCAGGCCATAGGAGATGGCTTTCATGATTTGACCGCCAGCGGGAGCATTCCACTTTCCTCCCACAATAAGGTTGCCATTCACTGTTAAAGTGACGCCTTTCGGCAGAGAGAGTCTGCGGTATTCGGTGGGAGTAATAGTCTTTAGATCAGCTATATATTCATATAGGTTTTTGCTCCCCGCGTCTGTGATGGTCGATGCGTCGCTGTCGTTGGGAACCAGTAAGGTCACGCCGGATTTAACAGTGTAGCCTGCACCGGCATTTTTGGCATCTCCCCAGCGAGCTGTCGTAAATATATCAGGTGTACAGAAGGTCGCATTTTTTCGTACAATAACCTTTGTGCCCGAATTCGCCGCTTGCAGCGCGTCTTCCACAAAGTAATAGTAGTTACTACCCACCTGTGCCACAGTACTGGCATCGCTGCTGTCTGTGGTGCTGGCCGAGCCATTTACCGTCACAGCAAAGGCTGCCGTGTAGGTTTTGCCGTCCTTCTTTGCGAAGAACTGGATTTGTCTGCTCTCAAAGCGCACAGGCAAGGTCGCCGTCTGGCCTGCAGCAAAGGCCTGTTCCGCGCCATCATCGATCTTATAGGTATAGGTCCAGCCTTCACTGACATCATCCAAGCCATCCAGACTAAAGGAGTAAATATACCCTGGATCGGTATAGTTGGCAGAGAGATTTTGGTTTGTACTGGTGATGAAATCCAGCGGACAGGTATAACCTGTGTCCGGCACACCGCTGCCATTGGTTCTGGTCACACGCAGGGAGGGCAGCTTCACCAGCTCACCCCAGCGAGCTTTCACGGTGGCACCGTTACTTTCAAAATCATAGCGATACAACCCATCCTGCGCCAGTGCAGTTGCCACACCGCCGGAAGTATCTTCCACGCCCATAAACTGAGAACTCTCATTGGGCACAGCCTTGAGCACAATGGGCGCATAGACCGTATTGGTTTGTCTGCCGACGGCGACCGTCTGGCCAAAGACATTCTGCGCCGTCAGGGTGCCGGTATAGGCATCGGATGTATCACTGTCGCTTTCGAGAGTCAAGGTGCCCGTCTTGGTGATGGGGCCAAGCTGAACATTGACATCATTCAGTTGGAATACCACCAGGGTGTCAAACCAAGCCTTATTTGTGCTCCAAATATTATAATACCTATTAATATCCGGCACCAAGAGCATCGATACCAAATCGCTCTTAATCGGATCAATCTTATTTTCTTTTATGTTCTCATTGAGATCTATAAATGAAACTTGAGATTTGCCCTCATGATTAACGCTGTATGCGCCCCAACTTGTATTGGCAACTTCAAATGTACCCGCGTACCAGTTGCTTCCAATCGTTGTCCACGATATATCCGTTTTCGCAGTGCCCGAGTCGGCGTTGGCATACTCATTATACTTCTCACCAGTATCCAACACGGAATACTTCACGCTGCCGGAACTCGGCGCGCCGTTGGCGCTATATACATACACGGTGTATGTGCCCGTCGAATTGGGCACCACGGTATATAACGCTCCTGTGGCTGTGGCTTTCACCGTATTAACTGTTATGCCTCCCAGGCCTTGTACAGTCGCGTCTTGGGTGCTGCTCGAAAAAAAGGCTTTTCCCTTTTGCGTTCTAACACTTTCGCCCGAAACACCTTCGTTGTTCTTAGTTGAAGGATTTAAGTAATAGCTGGCACCATTTACTGTTGTATTGCTTTTATTCCCTGTTTTATTTGTATTTGTATAGAAGGTGTATGTTTTCGATTCCTGTGTTTTATACAGAGAGTTTTCCGCATCATAGTCAAACGCCCAAATGTCGCCATAGGAAAGGCGGTCTTTGGTGTAGGTGACGCCGGTGCCGCTTGCGGTGCCGGTATCGGTCTGCTTAGCCAACGCACCGGAAATCAGCAAAAAGGCAGCCGTAATCACCACAACCAGCATTGCTACCAGCACTGCTCCCTTTTTACTTAGGTTTCTCTTTTCAGTCATCTTCTTTTCCTCCCTTTTTCCCTTATGCGATTACACAAAGCACATATTTTTTCATGCCACAGCGAAAAAGTATGCCAGAATATCCCAAACCGTATGCACCAGCATATTTAGCCACAGGCTGCGCCGGCGGTACAGCATTACACAAAACACAATGCCCATTCCGAAAATCACTGCTATACGAAGCGGGGCAATGGCGGATAGGGCTACACGGCCTACTATCAGGCCGGGATAGTGATACAGAAAAAACAGCACTCCATTGATGGCCGCCGCCCAAATGGGGCCCAGCTGCGCACACTGGCGGTTGAAAAGCCAGCCCCGGAAAGCAATCTCCTCCACTACGCCCGCCGTAACGGACGCAAGGATCATATCCCACTGGAACAGTATGTAGGTGCTCATTCTGCCTGTGGCCAGGCGAATGGTCCACAAAAAGGCCGCCGTAAAACACAGCCACAGCACCGCCGAGAGCCACGGAAACGGGCCGGAAATCAGCTCCTTGAGCCGGAATTTGCACGCCGTGCCCCGCCGCCACAGAAGCAGCACCGCCGGGATGCCCCAAACGGCCACTTTGAATCCGAAATCTACCCACGCCGTATCATTCAGCACGAAAGGACGCAGGACGCTCATGGCAAACACGCAGGCAAACCAAATCCAGCTATCCAGCTTTTTTATCATTGGCCAGCCTCCAGGAACTGAATATTCAAGGTGCAAATAGATGTATTTTCATCGCCCGAGGGCGTTCCCGTGCAGGTGGTCGTCAAAGACAGGCTGCCGGTTGCGCCCGCCTCGATCGTCATAGTCTTGGTTTCATCATCGTATGTCGCGTCGCTATGCTCGACAACGCTGGCTCCGATGGTCACGCCATTATTCGCAACGGCGGCCAATTCGACTTTGAACTGAACGGGGACACCGGAGTTGTTTTTTACACTCACAGTGGCGTGCGCCTTTGTGTTGTCCGCTTCTCCGCCACCGATCCAATTTCCTTTGCCGATGCGCTCATAGCCAGCCGAGGCCACAGTGCCGTCAAATTTTTCTGAATCCGGAGTGTTACCGGACTTGTCCACGCAAACCCAGCGGTAATTTTCGGCGGTAAGTGAATATTTATATTCACTGGAAACAGCCCAGGAAAGCTGGACATTGCTCCCGGTAGTATCTTCACCCGTAGACTGCTGCGCCGTCAAAAGTGGGCTGCTGCCGGGCAGGTGCATGACCGTGGGCGGCTTTTGCAGAGTACCTGTGCAGAAAACCTCCGCCGCTTGGGTCAGCGGCATATACTCGGCCTGCGCACCGGGCCCCTGGGTGGCTGTTTTCACAGCGGTCAGCAGCGCAGAGACATCATCCTGTGATGGCTTGTCCCGGTCAGACAGGCCTATAACGAGCCAGCCCTTTGCGGCCAGGGCATTTTCCAGGATTTCCAGCACTTGCGCGAGATTATCGCCGCGCAGCACCACTTCCTTCAAGGCCAGGGGATCCTCCCCCGCCCGGTTCCAGGGGCATTCGTCAGCGGTCTCTCCCACGGCGTAGGTATAGCGTCCGGCTATAAGGTTGCGGAGCTGGGGGTCATAGCCCCGGGGATAGACAAAGGCCGCCGGGGTCAAGCCGTTTTTCTCCAGCCAGCCTTTTCCGATGTCCAAATCGGCGGAAAGAAGCTGCCGGGTATGGGCCCGGACATTCTCCGGGTCATATATATTGGTATCGGCGGAAAATGTGCCGTCCAATATCTCAAATTGAAGCCCTTGCAGTGCCTGTACCGGGGCTATATCCAGAGCAGGCTTTCCCTCCGCATCCATCACAGCAGGCAGACGCGCAGGGGTCAGCGCCAGGGAGGGGAACACGCCGCTGCTGACAAAGGCCCAGGCGTATCCATCGGGAATGATGGTTACCTCGCTTTCGCTGTCCGTCTCCGCTTGACGCAGGTCCAGTGACAGGCCATGGTCCACCAGGGTGATGGCCGCCTGCTGCCGGGTACTCTGTGCAGCAGCGCTTAGGGGCACCGCAGCATCTTTAGCAAAGGCACCGGAGACGGTAGTCAGGGATACCAACACCGTCAGGATAAGCGCAAGTATTCTCTTGTGCGGGTGGATGTGCATATGTGTCCTCTCTTTCAGGGGGAACGGTGGTACAATTCTTCTTTCCCGGTTGGGAAAGAGGACTCAGGAAATGGTAAGAGTGGTGGCCAGGCCAACGCTGCCGGCGGAATAGTAGGTATCCGGCTGGTAGCCCATGACCTGCAGCGTCACATCCCCGGAGGCGGCCTTATCATTGAGCTGCACCAGCTCCACATACTGGCCGGGCTTCAAAAGTCCTGTTTCGCCCAGGATCGTGCCATCGCTGCCTGTAATGCGGAGCTTGACCCAGACGGTGTTGCCGGGGTCATTGGCAAACCAAATGGGCAGGCTGCGGCTGCTGTCGGTTTTCAGAACGCCGCAGACATGGATGTTATAGCCCTCCTGCACGGTGAGTGCCGACCAGCCCAGGTCAGAGCTGACGGTGGGCACGCCATCCCGGGCGGCGGCGTCAAACTCCGGGGGGACGAAATCGCCGTTTTTATCGCTGTCGGTATGGGGCGGTTTATTCGTCCCGGTGTCCCAGGTGATCCACCAGCCATCCACCACCCACCGGGCGCCTACCAGCAGCAGCACCAGGGCCAGCTCTACGGCGGCCAGGACGCGCCAGAAGCGCAGCTTTTTGCGCTGGGCGGGGGTAAAGCCATCCTCTTTCTTTATTTTTTTATCCGATGCGGGGGCAGGGGTGGTGGGCACTTCCTGCTCCAAGACGGTGCTGTTGTTCTCGTTCATGCTTTGGTCCTCCTGGGATAGTAAATAGGGATGCGCCGGGCTTCCCTGGGCAAAAAAGAGAGGGTCTCTCTGCTTTGCCCAAGGCCCCCGCGGAGTGGGGTGACTCCGCAGGGGATGGGGTATTTATTTGCTGGGTTTGCCTGCGCTAAAATCAGGCAACCTTGGTCACGGTAATAGTCAGAGTACCGATATTGGTGTCGGGAGCACTGATGGCGCCATCGGTAACCTTGATATTCAGGGTAGAACTTGCAGAAGGAGCCTCTGTAACCATACCTACATTGGTAGCAGTGGGCAGAGTAAGGTCCTTATCTGCCGCTTCCAGGGGCAGGGTCTTCTCAGTCGCCGCAGCAGTATCACTATCAAACTTTGTCGTGGTAACAATAGCCTTGGTAACATTGCCAGCCACCTCAGCGGGAGCCCAGCTCAACTTAGCATCAACCTTAGCGTTGGACCAGTTGGTAACGGTAACTTTGTAGTTTGCCTCACCGTCCCATTTTACCTCGGTGCTCGGGGTCACAGTATAACCGGCACTGGTGGGCTTGGCATTGTTTGCTGCATCAGCGCCTTCAACAGTCCACTCATAGCTATCCTTGCCAACAGTGTATTTGAGGGAGTTATTCACGCGCTCCCACTCAACTACCACATAGTATTTCGTAGTGACATCATCCTTGGTAGCAGTTGCCTTATCGTAAGCAGCGGTAACAGGGATTTCCCAGGAATTCTCGTTAATGTTGGCACTTGCTTCATCAGCAGCAGGCGTAGTAGTAACCTTCACAGTAGAATCAGCAGCAAACGCGGTGGTGCAAAGTGCGAACGCCATGGCCAGGGCCAGGACTGCGCTAAGGAACTTTTTCATAGTAAAATTCTCCTTTACAATTATTTTGATAGGTGTGATGGTCTCCTCCCGGAGAGCAGCTTGGCCGGGGGCCGCGGGTCCGACAGGCGCTGCGCCACGGGGGCAGGAGGCGCCAGGAATCGCAGGGCCGCCTTGGGCCATATCCAGAGCACCGCCTCCATGTTCACTTGGGGGCGGTGCCGTTTTGCTTTTCCTCTACCCCTTGGGGAAAAGCAGGCTACTGCCGCCTCCAATTTGGCGATGGCTCTATCGGGCCGGGCCGCAGGCTTGGCTGCCGGGCCGGGAAGTGAGACCTCTTTATGTAGGCCGCCTAAAGGCGGGATACATCATACAGAAGTTATCTTGCGGTTAGCTTAGGACGGAAATATCCACCGGTATCTCGGTGTTGACGATGGACTTTTCGCCGGTGTCGGGATTATAGAACAGCAGGCGCATGACACCCTTGTACACGCCCTGGGAGAGGACGATATTGCTGTCCAGGTCGCCGTCCAGGCGCTCCACCTGGTAGCCGGGCTTCAACACGCCGGACTCCGCCAGCAGATACTCCTGGGCCTTGCCCTGGGCATCCACATCGCCGTAAACGATGAGCTGGATGATAAGGGCGTGGTTGGAGCTGCCGGGGTTGGCGAACTGGAGCTTGATCTCCCCGGTGGAGAGACTGTAAGACACCTTGTCGCTATAATTCAGGGTCACGGAGCCGCCGCCCTGGCCCGACTCAACAGGGGTGAGGTTATCCTCGGTGGGTTTTCGGTTGGGATCTTCGTCCACCACGGGATAGTCCGGCGTAAGGATTGTCTTGGGCGGATGGAACCAGCTGGTACGCATGGCCAGGAGGACAATGGCAACGAACAGCACACAGCAAATGACGATAAGCCTGGTGCGCTTCTTGCGGTAATTCTCGGAAGGGTCCTCCGCTCCGCCAGCGGCAGGCACAGCCGGTTGTGTATGGATCTTGCTCATAGATGTTCTCCTTTTGCTTTGCTTTCCCCGGTGGGCCTGCCGGTGCAGACCCACCGAGGGGAACTGAAATGAGGTTTCGCTAAATGTAGTTAGTGGATCTCCACCATACCAACGGTAATCTTGCCCACACTGGCATTGGTGAATTTCTCAGTCGTCGTGCCGGTCATGGTGCCGGAAACCAGCATCTGCTGGCCGGGTGCCAGGGTGATAGTGATGACATTGTCACCATTCTCCTCCACCTTGCCGTCTCCGCTTGTTGTCCACTTCATCACAGCCCATCCGGTATTTGCATCTGCGGCAGACTTATCCAGCTTCACTGTGTAGCTGATGGTCTTGCCGGAGCAGTTCAGCAACAGAATGCTGCCGTTGGGCACGCTGATGTCGGTGGCCTCTACCTTGCCGTCTTTCTGCAGATTCAGCGTGTAGGTCTGAGACCCGGTGGCGTGGCGCCAGGCATAGGTATTGCCGGGCACCCACACATATTCACTCTTTTCGGCATCGTAAACATAGTGGGCGCTGTTCTTATAATACTGGAAGTTCATGTCGCCCCAAAGTGCGGTATAGCCCGTGTAGGCCACAAGATTGCCATTCTCATCAGGGAGAGGATTCACAGGCGGAATGACAATGTCCTGGGCGGGCTTATCTTTCAGGGTGATCTCAACAGTGATGCTCTTGGAAATATTGTTGATTTCCAATTTTGTGAGCGTGTTCACCGTGGTGACGCCCTGGTCGCCCTGGATAATTACGGTGTCGAGGACCTTGCCCGGCTGGGTGATGGTGTAAGTCCAGGAGCCATTATCCGACTGAGCCGACCCGGTTTGCTGGGTGTCGCCGTCCTTCACGATGTAGCTAACCATGGGCTTTTCATCGGTAAGAGTCACCGTCGCCGCAGCCGTGCCATTACCCGTGTAGGTCGCAGATTTCTTATCAGCAGAAATCGATGCATTCGTAGCACCACGGATCATCTTACTGTCCGGGGCGGTGAAGGTGTCAGTCGCCATATCCGTAACATAATGATACTCGGTATAGCCGCTGCTTGCGCTATCATTGACGATCCACTGAATCGTGTGTGTGTAGTCTGCCAAGGTCAGCGTCACAACAATATCGCCGCTCTTTGCCGACTCCGCCGGAATAGACAGCTTCTTCCAGCCATACTTAGACCCAGCCGGGTTCTTGCCGTCCAGTACAGCCGTCACATCGGGGGCCACAGTGTAGCTCTGGATGTATTTCCCGGCCTGCTCAAAGGTGGCAAGTTGGTTGTTATCATACCGGACATCATAACCCTGTGCATCGACATACACCGTATCCAACACATTTTTCTGTGCATCTTGGATCTTGACCGTGTGGGCATATTCTTTCTGCGTCAGTGTAATAGTCGTATTGGCAAGGCTATTTGTAATAGTGGTTAAGCCTTTAGCACGGATTGTCTTTCCCGCTCCGGGATCAAATTCCAGCTGAACATCGCTTTCAGATGTAACCTGGGAAACAATGTATCCATCGGGCGCGGTATAGGCAGCAGTAACAGTTCCGTCACTCGCCTTTTCATAATTCGCTTTCCCAACTTGATATACAGAGGCAACGGTATTGTTTTTCGCACCAGAGGTAATCAATAGCGGCTCACCGTTGGTAGAACTAATCTGCAGGTAGTCGGTAATGCTGTTCTGAGCAGCAGCCGACTTTGTTGCATCATTGGTTGTCCATTTTACAGTGTTGGTATAGACATAGCTATCGAAGGAAAGCACTGCATTGCTCTGAATGTTAGACAGTACCATCAGATCATTCATTGATTCCGTGGGCGTTTTAACAGTAACTGTCGGACTTGCAGCATTGTTAGCCGTCTTTACATCAATGGTAGCATCGCTCTTAATTACCAACTGCGTTTGTCTCACATCGTTTGACTCAGTATAAACAAGTTTTCCAAATTTGGAGCGGTAAATAGTTGTTGGTCTATTATCCCCGTTATCAAATGCGATGTACTCAAACAACTGGCTTCCATTTTTATCTGCATGATCGGTGACCACTCTATTCTTGAGCAGAACCGCATACTTATACTCTCTCGTGAGTACTTGCAGCACCCCATCGCCTTTGACATTGCTGACCTTAATCTCCGCCTGCGTTGTTTCTAGTGTATTCTCATTCACCGTAACTGGCTTCACAGAAACAGCAGCAGGGCCATTCGTTGACCAACTGCCATTTGCTGTCACCCACGCAGACAGAACCGATCCTTTAACACCGGAATATCCGGATTCGGCAAGATATTTACCCTGGGGGAGAGTATAAGTCAATCCATCTGCTGCATTTTCCTCTGTGAAATAAAGGTTAGCTTGATTTCGGATCTCAACCTTATACTTATATGCCTCCATAATCGGTGTAACTAAGGTGTCACTACTTACGCCAGAAATATACAGGTTTGTGCCATCGTCGGTTCTTACTTCCGCCGGTTTGTCAGCAGAGCCGGATACAAAATAGTATTTGCTATTTGTGGCTGTGTAATTAACACCTGTCTCACAGTTAATCTGGATTGTTTCTCCCGCATTCATATAAACGGAATCAATAGCTCCGATCCCATCAATAGGAGCAAAGTCAACTTTATAATCCTTCTTTTCAAGGGTCAAATAGATGCTAACTGTACCATTTGCATTCTTCACCGAAAGCTCAGTGCCGTTTTTCTCTGCAGACACAGTAACACTTGCGCTGTTAAGTGGAGTCCCATTTGGGTCAGCCGCAATTTTATTGATGATATAGTGCCCATCACCCAGCTTTTCATTGCTCGTAATCTGGATGTTATCCGTCAAGCTAAAGCCAGAGTCAGACTTTACAGCATCATATGTTCCCAACAGCTGGAAGTTCTCAGCATCTGCCTTGTAATACACATACACCTTCGCAAGACCAGTGGTCGTCAGCACTTGAACGGTCACATCATTTGAAATATTTTCTGCCCTTGCACTCTTGCCGTCTGCACCGCTACTCACGGTAATGCCGGTGGCCTTATCCTCAAAATTAGGGACATTTTCAGTCTTGCCGTCAGCAGTCTCGCCCAAAGGGATCACCCTATACGCATTCATGGAGCCATTGGCTGCATCCCACTCAAATGTATCACTACTGTCGGTGATGAAATGTGTTTTGGTTTCAGCAGATTGCGGGGCATCCCAGTTGTCTTTGTATCTTTCCCAAGTGACACTATGGTCATAAGGTTCAAATGCAAAGTCAACCTCCGCCATCTGCTGAACCCCGCTCAGCTTAATGTCAGCCCAGCCTTCTTCCAATGTGTTGCTATCCAGCGCAGCCCGAGGTCCCCTTCCGTAGGTAACTCCCTCCGTCTTGGGCGTCACAGAGGTATACTTCACTTTGTGTCCCAGCAGCTCCGTCTGCTGCACCACATCGGCGGTGTTATAGTATTTCTCAATGGGAATCTGCATACCATTGGCAGTAATTGTCCAAGTCACCTGGTGTTGATACCAACCAGTATCTTCATGAGGATAATATTGCCCTTCCCGAATAATATCCACCGTTTGAGACACTGCTGAATCTGCTTTGAAGCCTTGCTCAACGAGGGTATTCTTAATAAGACTTTGGATTGCATCTTTATAACTGCTAATGTTTAACTGCTCTCCCGTAGTAACACGAGCATATACAGGAACAGTGGGGAATCTTAGTGTCGAGGCAAAGTTTGTATCATACTGCCCATTAATATATACAATGGGAGCAAAATACGATACTGAACCCTCCTCCGCCTTCAGAAGCCCCTCTTCATCGGATGACCTCTTTAAATCACCAGCCGCGTCATAGGCACAGCCATATCTGCTTGTGTTGGCGTGATTTATAATCGTTCCGCTGCCGGAGATACAAGAATCCGCCATCTTCAGTGCAGTATCAATTTGACCACTCTGGATGTAATAATCCGCCAGCACATTGGTTTCATAAATATTGCTATAGTACTCTAAGGTCCCGTTTACAGTGATCTGTGCAGACTCAGACTTGCTTCTCTGTGCAGTTCGATATGTACCGGCAGCCGTTTTCTGTGTTTCACTCCCCGTATTGGTATCTGCTGTTGTGTAGTACACGGGTGCAAGTGTTCCATTATGGGTAAATGCTACAGAACTGATATCTTTCGTGCTTAGGAATGTCTTAACATCTGTGTCGCTGGATTCTCCCATATACCAGTCTTTCTGATTCCAAAGCGTGATCAATACACCTTTGGCAGCTTTCAGCTTAGCATCTGCTGCAACATTAATCTTCACACCGGGAAGAATCATGTAGTCTGCTTTTAGAGTAGTCGTCCCTGACATGATATTCATGTCCAGATTTCCATTTAATCCCAAAGACCAGTTTTGAGAGTTCAACTCCGTTCCAGCCAATGATACGCTAATACTTCCCGTCTCTAAATCACCGTAAATTGCATAGGTCGACCTGTCTGTCATCTTATTGTAGCTTCGGTCCAAATGGCTTCCTGCAGCAAGACGGAACAATCCCTTGCTGGTTATATAGTCTGCAGGAGTAGACAAAAAGCCCTCTGTCGCGCCAAGTTTTGCGCGAAATACACCTACTGCCATCGCATTTGCGCCGTAT
>OQVT01000291.1_pt1 | contig 25908 bp, 19 predicted proteins | sample 1691561 | NCBI WGS metagenome assembly OQVT01 (sample SAMN03418260, study PRJEB22391) | human gut metagenome | biome: human-gut; feature: organic feature; material: feces | host: Homo sapiens | place: Tanzania | collected 2013-01 | reverse complement strand
ATCGAGGCTGCATTGGAAAAGCCACTGAAGAATGCAATAACGAGACCTTCCATAGTACGAAAGACAGCGACTGCAGCGATTGCCTGTTCACTTTGACGTCCCAGAACAACATTGATCATCATATTTCCGACACCAATCAGAACTTCGTTGCAGATGATTGGGAAGCATTTGATCAGGTAATTTTGCAGAGATTCCTTTGTCCAGCGAAAATGTTTGGAAAATTCCAAGACAAATGGAATCCTTTGATGAAGTATAAAGCCAATCAAAATTAAAAGATTCACAACACCGGCAAGAACAGTTCCGACAGCGGCACCAGCAGCACCCATCTCTGGAAGTCCAAATTTTCCAAAAATGAAAAGATAGTTAAAAAAGCAATTGGCGATAACAGAGGCGATGCCGCCATAAAGCGGAATTTTTACGCGCTCAATGGAACGAAGGAGTGCACTCATTGCCATTGACAAAACCTGGAGCGGATACGCAAAGCCAACAATTCTAAGGTAAGAAATACCAATCGCCTGAATTTCAGGCTTGTCGGTGTAGACTCCCATGATAAAAGAAGGTGCTCCGATTGCAAGACCGGCAAAAATAAGAGCGACGGTCATCATAAAAAGAAGCGTCATTCCATAAGAGCGTGTAATTCCGTCATGATCCTTTGCTCCCCAATATTGAGCGAAAAACAGCATGCCGCCGCCAATAAAACCCCAGTATCCGGAGAACATCAAACTGGAAAATTGAGCACATAATCCTGTTTGGAATCACTTTTTGAAGAATTATCCTTATTCTTTGCGCTGCTGTCTGTGGAACGCTTGCTGTCTCCGGTTTTATAATCAATCGTAATCTGCGGCTGCACATTATAACAATATACACAAAAGGAAATCCCCTTTCCGGAATCCTCCACCGAATACGCTTCCATAAGCACGCCACTCGCAACCAGATTGTTCCCCTCAAACACCGGTGTCACACGATAGAGCACATGATTTGCGCTTTGTTCCACATACTGTGCTACCTTCGTTTCATAAGGCAGCATTCCTTCCGTATTCATGTATCTTGTTCCTGTAATCAGGTTTTTCTTATTCGCATTCTCCGCAGTCAGACAATATGCGATCAAGTGGCACCGATTGTAGAGATAATTTCCGTCCACAATACCGTTGTACTTGACGGTATGCCATCCCGTCGGTTTCACCGAACCGATCGCACCGCGCTCCTCGGTCGGCATCAATTCCGGACAGACATTGGCATAAACGACACCACATCGTCCGAGTTTGTCCAGCTTATGATAGGACTCGAACGCCTTTGTATTCTTCTTTTCCCTGTCGGTAAAGTACGGTTTATTTCCATTGATAGCGACGGATGGATTGCCACTGTATTTCGGAACCTCTTTCAAAGAAAATTCTTTCGTTGCTGCCTGTGTCTCAATAACATTTTCTGCCGGATCCATACAGGCGCTGCAAAATATAGCCGAACACGATACTATGACAGCCATGGCAAATGTTGCAAGGTGCTTTCTCATACCATAACCGCGCCTTGTCTGCTCATTCACATTTCTATCTTTCATCAAATCAAACATATTTTTCTCCGATTTATACTATGCCCTGATAAAATTTTGACCAAATTGGTCCAGATCATTTCTATTTTGTCTTATTTTATCATATAAACCGGAATATCCATATCATTTTGGACGGATTTCATCCAAACTTTACATTTTCAGTCGTTATGATCAAAAGAACCGCAGCCAACGCTGCGGTCCAATCAACTCATCCTGTTTTATAAATATTTCTTCTCAAACTCTTCAATCTTCATTGGCTTCCCAAAGTAATAGCCCTGAATCATGCACACATTCATGTCACATGCAATATCCAGCTGCTTTTCCGTCTCCACGCCCTCAACACAAACCTTCACTCCGATTGTGTTGGCAAGCTCATTGACCATCTTAACAAATGCATCCGAGAAATCATCTTCGCCAAGGTGCTCAATAAAGCATCGGTCAATCTTGATGACATCGATCGGCATCTCCCGAATATGATTCAGCGAAGAATATCCCGTTCCGAAATCGTCCAAAGCAACCTTGACGCCGAGCGACTTGATCTCGCTTAAGATCCGCTTCATATGCTCCATATCATTGATAGCAAGGCTCTCCGTCACTTCAAGGGTCAGATTGCGCGGATTGATTCTGGTCTCATCCAACACCTTCTTAATCTTCTTGATGATATCATTCTGCAGAAGCTGTACCACCGACAGATTGACATTGACCTTATAATTCGGATGTCCCATGTCATTCCAGTACTTGCATCGTTTCGCCGCTTGTTCTAACACAAACTCTCCGATCGGGTTGATCAGTCCAAGATATTCTGCAAGCGGAATAAAGTCCTCCGGACTGACAAAGCCAAGCGCACTTGAATTCCAGCGCACCAGCGCCTCTGCACCGCAGCAAGGCGTTCCGTCCTCCTGCACCGCAACGATTGGCTGATAATATACTTCAAATTCCTTACAGGCATTCATCGCCGCCGTACGCATATTCTTCTCCATATCAAGCCTGCGATACGTCGATGCCTGATCTTTGTCGTTATAATACTCCACACAGTTCTTACCGCGGCGCTTCGCAGTCATGAGCGCCATATCCGCCTTACGGATCAGATCATCCACCGAATTGCCATCCGACGGGAAACAGGTGATTCCCATACTCATCGTGCAGTAGTAATCTTCGCCTTTTAAGAACCATGGCTTACTGAAAATGGAATCGATGTCGCAAAGGATCCGCTCCATCTGTGGATAGACCGCCTCACTGATAATGACGATAAATTCATCACCGCCCATGCGGTAACAGCTCTTCTCAATGCCTTCAATGCGCTGCAGACTGTGCGAAATAGCCTTCAGCAACACATCTCCGTATGGATGACCAAGTCCATCGTTAATGTGTTTGAAATCGTCCAGATCAATATAAAGAAGCGCGCCCTCACAGTTGACCGCCTGCGCCTTGGCAATATAACGCCCGAGATCCTGCTCGCAGCGCATACGGTTATAAAGACCTGTCAGGAAATCATTGTTTGCCTGATTCTCAATCTTCTTCTGGTACAGTTTCTTATCCGTGATGTCGTAAAGCGTGCAAAGTCCGACTCTGCGTCCGTCCACCCAGTCAATCTCCGTCTTGTGGACATCCAGCCAGCGCTCCTCCTCTACATAATAGACCTCATCATAATAATGTGTCTTCTTCTCTTCCTCTTCACCAAATACAAGTTCTTCCAGATTTCCCGCTGCGATCGTATGCGAGAAGAGATCCTTCAGCTTTTGGTTCGTATATAAAATTGATCGGGTGTTGTAATCAACGACCAGAATGCCACAACCGGTATTCTCAAGAATCGCTTCCAGCGATGCGTAGGAACTTGCAAGCGAATTCTTCGCAATTCGTTTAATCAGAATACTCTGGATAACACGCTTCACTCCACTGATGAACTTGATATCTTCCGATTCCCATTCACGTTTATTTCCTTTTTCAAAAAAGCCAAGATACATCAGAAGTCCGTTGTCATTGACCTCCATCGGCTGAAACACGGCTGCTGACAGTCCGTTTTCTTTAAAAAATCGTTCAAACGGCTCCGGCATCATGGAGCTGGAGGAAATCATATATGGTTTTCCATTAAAAAAGGGCAGTTCGTCTTTGTCGATATGCTGAAAATGCCGGATCAGCGAATCCTCACTCCGTTCGACAAACTCGCCGATCATATCGGTTGTCCGCCGGTCAATATTCTCCCGGATCAAAAATCCTCCGGCAATCTGCAGACTCTCACAGGTCTCCTTTAAGATACGCTGCGTCAGTTCCGTAAATCCCTCATCTGACTCGAGCATACCAATCACTTCCGCCATCGCCTGCGTGCGGTCAAGCTGCTGCTTGATCGCAAGTTCCGAATCCAGACTCTTCTTCATCGCATCCTGCGCGATCATCTGGTTGATCTTCACTTCAAACAGCTGCGTCGACAAACTTGCAAGGAACTCTGCCGATGCATAGAAGCCCTTCTCCGTTGTCGTCATCATATATTCCGGAAGTTCAATGCCTTCCGGCATTGCATCGCGCAGAAGTCCGATCACAACCCAGATAACTTCGACCTTCTTCTCAATGCGCGTTGCGATACTGCACATCTTAATGCACGCCTGCGAGACCTGCTGCTCCAGCATCGTCTCCACCCAGTCGTGTTCCGCACGCATGATCAGATTCATATACGCCTGCTTGTCCACAAGCGAATGCAAAAAAGAAAGTTCCTCCCTGCTTCCATACGCCTTCGTGATCACGCCCTCTTCGCGCCCCAGACACACGAGATAAAGATTATTGGCGTGACAAAACTGATCCTGCAGTTGCTGTAACATTGCAGAATCAATTAAACCGTTGTCATACTTGATTGCTCCCCATTGATTGTCCTGTGCAGGTGTTGCCCCCGAATTCACCATTACCCTCTTACTCCTATTATCAACAAACTAAATCCCGTCTTCTCCTGCATGCAATACTCCTGCAGCAGCATATACTCCCTATGTAAACGAAGCTGCTTCTTTACAAAGCCAGTCTCCTGTGTGTACATCACAATGACTGCATTTTTCTTCAGAATTTCCGTTGCCTTGTCGAAGAAACGCGCATATAACCGATCCAACTCTTCCTTCGTCATCTTGCCGCGCACCGGCATATTCGTAACGATCTCATCAAACAGATAGTCATGATGAAAGTCAAAGAAATCTCTATGGATATAATGAATCTCTTCTCCCGCAAGAGAGGCATTCTCTCGCGCCTTCTCGATTGCCTCACCGAACGTATCCGTTCCGTACATATCCCCCGCCGGAACCCGGATATCACGCTCGATCAGCATCGTTCCGACACCACAGAACGGATCCATCACCTGCGCGCCTTCCTTCAGATACGGTGCTGCCAGCTCCATCATAAGCGCCGCCTGTGACGGATGAATGGATGCCGAGATCGAATTCTTGCGATAACGGAATCTGTGATCCTTCAATGTATAGAACTTCACACATGGGAAAAAGCGTCCTTCCCGATTCGCGATCAGTCGAAGTTCCACCTCATAATCACTGGTGGAATTGATCAGTTTTCCGCCTGACAACCGCTCTAATTCCGCGCCCATACGCTTCGTGAAATTACTCTTCTGCTCAAGCGTCATCGGTGCTTTGCACTCAATACGAAAGTAGAACGGCATCTCTTCCTTATGGTACTTCTCACATAAATCGATCAGCAAAGTACACACTTCATCCGCCGCTTTCTTCGGCTCCGGATCAACCAGCATTCCCCCACCAAGAGGGAAAAGCATCTCTCTGTATGTCCGCACCTGCATCAGAGGAATCAGATCATCGGTCTCCACCAGGACACCGAGCGGATGAACTCTGCCACCGGTCATACGGCGCACCGTCTCCCGCCCATTCTTATTGCAGAATAACAACACCTGATTCTTCTGCTGCTTCCGGTCAAACTTATGCTTTGCGATACCCTCGTATCGGATCACAATCCTGCGAAGTGCACGAAGTTCCTCGTCCGCATGCTTCCGATTCTCCTCTGCCACTTCCTGTGCAGAGAGTTCTGCAAGACGCTGCTTGATCTCCGGCAGCTTACCGCTGACATCCATCTGTGAGAGTGCGTCCAGATACGCGCTCCGGACAAAAAGCGTATTCTCTTTCACAAATGCATTATACAGTGCATCCGACGCATTCTGATACTTTAAATCTCCAAGCAGAAGTGCTGCGTTCTTACGCGTCTTCGCATCCTCTACTGCTAAAAGCCCAAGAACAAACGCCTCATGCTCCTGTACAAATGTCTCTACGCTTTCTCTGTCATATGCAGCATCAACGCCTTCGCGAAGCTTCGCGCGAAGCGCACTCAAATTACTGCGTATTTCTTTCTTCTCCAATAACTCTAAATAGATGGTATCCAAGCACTGACTCCTTCAACATTGATATCTATATTTTACGTGATTCACGCATCTTTTGCAATTCCATATTTTGCGATATAATCCACTAAATCCGTCTTAAACAACTCCCACGCATCCGGATTCTCAACGAAATATTTCGGACAGTTCTTACCAGTCACATCATAATGCCGGATCACATCGTCCGTTCCGAGGTTATATCGTCCCATCAGCCATGTCACAAGCTTGATCAGCGACTGATACGTCGCATCGTTAAATTTACCGCTCTCATCCTCAATACAGCATTCGATCGAGATCGTATCCTTATTCCGGTCATTCGACGCATAGGAGATCTCATTACAAGGAATACACTGTACAATCTCACCCTCAAGTCCGATCACAAAGTGGCTGCTCGCGGAAGTCTCATGCGACTCAGCCAGTCCCGCAAAATAGTCACGGTTCTGTTTGGCGGTCGATCCCGGATTGGCCGTATAGTGAACAACAATGCCTTTTACCTCCGTCAGCTCCGTTCCCGGGCGGGAATATTGATTGATGGGGAGAAGCTCTACATCAAGCTCGGGGCGGTCTGCAATATATTTCGTGGCGACAATGTCCTGTGCATTGGCAAGGGTTGTCTGTCCGGTTCGTTTATGCATTCTTTGATACAGACTGAACACCGCGACCAGAACGACGATCAGAACAACAACTGCTACAACACGACGATAAATCTGCATGGTTCGTTCTGCTTTATTTAATGATTTGCGCCGATGCGCCCTGTAACTTCGCACAATGTTTTCTCCTTTGTATCTTATTTCACTGCATATAGCATACCACATATTTAAACATAAAAAAAGAGCAGCCCAAGTGCCACTCATGAATTTTGCTACTCCCTCATACGGGTTGCGAGTCAAAAAGAAAGTCGCGCATCTTCCTGCAAGCAGGATATGCACGACTTTCTTTTTCCTCTTGTATTACATAATTTTATGAACCCATCCCTCAGGTCCTTCGATCTCACCCATCTGAATTCCAGTCAGTGTCTCGCGAAGCTTCTTGGTATATGGTCCCATCTCTTCCATTCCACTTGGGAAGCAGATTTCCTTACCATGATCAACAATCTTGCCGATTGGAGAGATAACTGCTGCTGTACCGCAGAGACCACACTCTGCGAAATCAGGTACCTCAGAGAATTTCACCTGTCTGTGCTCTACCGGCATATTCAGGTACTTCTCAGCAACAACCATCAGTGATCTTCTTGTGATAGAAGGTAAGATACTGTCTGACTTCGGTGTTACGAACTTGCCATCCTTAGTAATGAAGAGGAAGTTAGCTCCACCAGTCTCCTCAACATAAGTTCTTGTTGCAGGATCCAGATACAAATTCTCAGCATATCCCTGCTTATGTGCATCTACGATTGCATGTAAGCTCATTGCATAGTTCAGACCAGCCTTAATGTGACCGGTTCCGTGTGGTGCTGCACGGTCGAAATCCGATACACGGATTGTAATTGGCTTAGCGCCACCCTTGAAGTAAGGTCCTACAGGTGTAACTAAGATACGGAACTGATACTCATCAGCCGGCTTAACACCGATGACTGCATTTGTTGCGATCATATATGGACGAATGTAAAGTGTTGCTCCTGATCCAAAAGGTGGAACCCATGCTGCATTTGCCTTAACAACCTGCTCCACTGCCTCTACGAAACGATCCTCCGGGAATACCGGCATCTCAAGTCTCTCACAGGAATCTTTCATTCTTGCTGCGTTTAAGTCAGGGCGGAAACATACGATATGTCCATCCTCTGTTGTGTAAGCCTTAAGTCCTTCGAAGCAGGACTGTGAGTACTGGAATACTCCGGCACACTCGTTTAATGTAACATTGGCATCGGTAACAATTGCTCCATCATCCCATTTGCCGTCTTTGTAATTGGATACGTAACGGTAATCTGTCTGCATGTAGCCAAATCCTAGGTTGGCCCAATCAAGATTTTTCTTTTCCATTTTAATTCTCCTCCGTTTCTTTGGAACATCAGCATTCAAATTGCCTGCGGCAATAGCTGATGCTACATGCTAAGTTTTCAGAGAAAACTTAACACAAATTACGAATCCAGCAATCTATAACTTAGTGTTATGAAACACTGGGTTGGCTATTAATTGCAATCATTTTAGTACAATAAAAATCATTTGTCTATAGCTTGCAAAAAATTTTACTATTGAAATAAATTATAGTATTTATAACCTTTAAAGCATAACCTTGGATTTTTCCTTGCTGCGCTCGATCACTTTGTTGAGTCTGCGAAGCGGGATTGCCACGATCAGTCCGACCAAAAGCGATATCAGAACATACACGCCAAGCGCGCTCAGATCCATCCAGTAATCATTCTGATACAATCCTCCGACACACTCACGCATCGCATTCATACAATAAGTAAAAGGCAGATACTTGTAGATCATCTGGTACACTTCCGGCAGCACCTCAATTGGGAATGTACCTCCGGCGCCTGCCACCTGAATAACCATAATAATGACAGCAATTGCCTCTCCTACATTGCCCATCGCAACGGTAAGCGAGTAAATCAGAAGCGTAAATACAAAGCTGCTCGCAGCTGCCGCCAGCCAGAACAAAAACGGATGCGGACACTGGATATCAACATAGAAGAGATCTCCAAGCACCGTGATCGCCGTCTGCGCCTGCCCGATCAGGAAAAACGTAATGTATCTTCCGAAGAACGCCTGCCACGGTCTCACCTTAAGATTCTCGATCGGAGCCACCTTCACATGGATCAAAGCGACAAGAATGAGTGCTCCCACCCAGATGGCAAGAACCGTATAGAATGGAGCCATCGCCGATCCGTATGTTGCAATCGGATAAACCTTCTCCGTTTTGAGTGATACCGGAGAAGCTACAAACTCTGCCATAAGCGTTGGATCATTTTTCAGCAGATTCATCATCTCATTGTACTGTCCATCCCCGGATAACGCTTTTAAGCTTTTGCTCAGCTTGCGCAGATCCGTCTGCAGAGATACAATATAATCCTTTGTTGCCGTAATATCATCCGCACCCGAATCAAGTGTCGTCTGGTATGCTTCCAGCGCACGGTCGATTGTTCCGAAGCTGCTCTCAATATTATTGAGCATCTTCCCTGTCTGAATTAACGCCTGCTCCATCCGAAGCACTGAAGCGCTCACATCCGGTTGCACCTGATACTGATAGGTATTGCGGATGGAGCGGATGTTATTCCTACACTCCTTAATATCCGCCTTAATCGTTCTTCTCAGATGTTTTAGCGACTGCGCCGTCACCTTGGCATCCTTCTTGAATGTTGTCAGATCCTTGTCCAGCTGTTCAAAACTTTTATTGACCGCAGTCACTTTCTGGTCACCTTCTTTTAACAGATCCTTAAGTACTGCTATCACATTTTTTCCTATCGCCGTAGTCTTATCCACCTGATTCTTGATGTCATCATACGTTGAGCCTACCGTCAGCGTATCTAACTGATCCGATAGAAGCCCCAGATCCTGATCCACCGAATCCAGGCTGATACTTATCAACGAGGAAACCGTATCCGCGGTCTGTGCCCCCGAAAGCACACTTGACTGCATATTGGAAACGGAATCCTGACTACTGTCAAAAAGCCCCTGTGTGTTGATCAGCAAAGACTGTGCCGACTCTGCCAGATCGGATGCCGATCCCGTCACAAGTGAAAAAGTATTTAATATGTTCACATAGGTCTGCAGACTGCTGTCCATCTCATCAAGCTGTGCCGCTGTGGATGCAACAATATCCACACCGTTTTCATCATTGTCTGCCAAGATTTTGCCAGACTCGGTCAGTACCTCCGTCAGCGTACTGATAAATTTCTGATTGACCTGCTCCTGTACCGCGGTCTTTGCCTTGCCGGTAATTTTCGTTGCAATCGCATTCTTCTTACTGTTCTCATAGTATGCGATCGTCGGATTTTTGGGATCTCCGCCGAGGAAGCTGATGAAATCCTCAGTAAAGGTATCCGGTACGACGAGCGCTGCATAATAATCGCCGCTGTTAACCCCTTCTAAAGCATCCTCCTTTGAATCGGAAAATACCCAGCCGATTGTTGTATTCTCCTTAAGTCCTGTGATTACCTCATCCCCAATATTGAGGGAAAGACTTCCAAGCTCAACACCAGCATCCTGCGAACATACCGCCACCTTCATCTGCGAAGTTGCAGACGGACCGTACGGATCCCAGTTCGACATAATGTTAAACCATGCATATAATGCAGGGATGATCGACAGACCCATAATGATAACGATCGCAACAACATTCGAACGCAGCCTCTTGGCATCGGAGAGAAAAACTCTGAGAATTGTAATCATTCGCCTTTTCCTCCCTCATTTGTATTTGCCGCATCGGTATGAGAATCATCGCTTGCCGCCGGATCTCCCAGCAGCTTTGCCGCCAGTTCCTCCGGGCGAAGCAGTTCCTTGGCGGAGCTTGTCACCTTGTCCACGGTCGATTCCAGCTTGTCGACCTTCGCCTCAAAACGATCGACGGATTCATTAAAACGATCCATCTCGATCAATCCGTCTACCGGTGCATTCTTGCGTCCTTCCAGCTTGTTCATCTGATTCTGCAGATTGTAGTCCATGTATTCCACCGTGATCAAATAGATGGCAAGTGCAAAGAGACTTACGATCCAAAGCACTAAAAAGATGATCTTCGAGCTGTCCGTCACAAGCAGCAGAAACAAAAACACTGCCGGTATAATATAGAGACAACGCAAACCGATCTTGATGCGCTTCTGATTCTTTTCGTGGCTCTTCTGTTGAAAACGGACCACCATATTATAGAGATTTTCCATCTTCTCTAATTTATCTTTTTCTGTTTCCATATTACATCATCCTCGTGTCTTCCATACGCTTTTCGATAAAGTGATTCAGTCCCATAAACGGAATGCGGATCCAAAGGCCGATAGCCAGCGATGCCGCGCAGAAGATTAAAAGCTTTAGCAGATCCAGCACCAGATCCTGATGGTACATGCCTCCGATACATTCACGCATCGCATTGATCGAATACGGGAACGGGAAGAAGATATACACATTCCGGAAGAATGCCGGCAAAGCTTCAATCGGATAAGTTCCGCCCGATCCCGCAATCTGGATTACCATGACAACAACAGCAAGTGCCTTACCGATGTCTCCAAAAGAAATGGTCAGCGAGTAGATCAGAAGCGAGAACGTCAGGCTTGTCACTGCTGCGACAAGGAACAATTCCGCCGGATACTTACATTGCACACCAAAGATATAGAGATCTCCGATCACAATGACCATTGCCTGTATCTCAGATAACAATAAAAATAACAGATATCTTCCAAAATAATATTCGTACGGCTTCGCATACGGGAAATCCTTCTTATCCACATGCACCTTTAAGATGGAAACCAGAATCGTCATTCCCACCCAGATTGCAAGAACCGTGTAAAAAGGCGCCACACCCGAGCCATAATTGGCGATCTCATAGACATAATGTTCTTCCACCTTCACTGGCTGCGAGAAGAAATCCCCATACATATCCGGGTTGCCCGCAAGCAGATTCATAATAATTGAAAGCTGCTCACTGTCCGATGCTTCCCTGATCTGGTCAAGTGCATCGGTAATCTTTGTATTTGCCTGCGCAAGCACATCCTGCAACTGCGTCAGGCTGACATTGACAGTTCCAAGTGTTGTATCCACGCCGTCAAAAATATCCTTCATTCCATCCAGCGTGCCACTTAGATTATCCAGAATTTTCTCTGTGGAATCGAGCACCGACTCCATGTTAGAAAGCAGCTCCTCCACCTGCGGTGTGATCTGTCTCGTGAACATCGAGCTGATATTCGCAATCGTCTCGGAATAGTTTTTTAATGTCTGCTGCATCAATGCGATTGCTCGTTTCGTGTCGGTTGCATCCTGCTCAACGTCCCCGGACTCAGCAACCGAATCTGCAAGGGATTGCATTTTCTGTACTGCTGCAATCGTGTTGCTTAAAGAATTCGAATTTCCCTGTACCTTCTTCAGATAATTCTCAAGGTCTTCCAATTTGGCGGACAGATCCGTCGCATCCGTCTGGATCGTCGCAACATCTTTCGTCAGCGTATCAATCTGTTCTTCCAGCTTCGCATTCGTAATATCATCAGAGATCGAATTGATTGAATTGCTGATCTCGCCAAGCGTTTTCTCTACTTTTACCGAAAACGTTGCAAAGGACCCCTCCGTTGTCGTAAGGCTCCTCTTACCGCGCTCCATGCTCGCCTGACCGGACGCGATCATATCCTGACTTGCCTCCAGATTCTCATTCGTCTCACCGGAAGCCTCCGTCAACAGGTCATTTCCTTTCATAAACGAAGTGATCATCTTATCGTAATCATTCAGATATCCCTGCACCGTCGTCAGTTTCTGCACAAAAGCATCCACCGCATCTTCCTTTGAGAGTTCTCCCTGCAGATTATTCGTTTCCGTGAAAATCTTCTCGGTGACCACTTTGACAAAGGACTGGTTGATCGTCGACTGCAGCGTCGATACTGCAGTATCTGTAATCTTCGTCGCTACCGCGTTCTTCTTCTCATTCTCATAGTAGGTAATCTTAGGATTTTCAATATTATCCGCCAAAGCGTGATACATACTGTAAGAGAAATCCTTTCCGATCACAACTGCAGCGTAGCAGTCTCCGGACTTCACGCGTTCTACCGCATCCTTCTTCGATTCGGTGAATACCCATCCGATATTATCCTTCTGCTTCAGCTGCTCCACAATTTCAGCGCCCATGTTCGCCTGGTTACCATCCAGATCCGCACAACCCTCATCAAGATTGCTGACCGCTATACGGATGTTGCCGGTATTTGCATACGGATCCCAGTTTGCATAGATATTAAACCACGCATAGAAAGCCGGAAGAAGACATAGTCCCACGGCAATTATCAGCGCAAAAAAATTACGAAACAGACCTCGCAGGTCCGCTTTAAAGATTCGTCGAATATTTTTCATATACTTTCTCCAAGATAACGATTCCAAGCCTGTTTTCTTTGTTTTAGTATACCCTACCTCAATCATCCAAGGCAAGAAGTTCCATCACTTCCTGCGTCAGTTCCTCGCTGCGATCCTTCAGCAGAAGCAGACGATTGTACTTGTAATATTCCTCATTGCCACACTCGCTGACAAACTTTAAACTGTAATAACCTGCAGACAGTTCGGATAAGAAAATGACCAGTTCCTGTCCCTCACCAAACACACGGCTCAAGAAATCAAACGCATTGGACAGATGTCTTCCGGCATCAACGATCTGCTTTTGTCTTGCCTCTTCCCGCTCATCAAAATACTGCTTCACCAGACCAAAATCTGTGCGCGCATCGCCACTTCCCGTCTCCGCAACAAGTGAAATGCACGCATCAAGCATCAACTCTAAGTCATGTGCGCTGCGAAGTTCCTCGCGCGATAACAATCCAGCCTTCTTCTTGTGCAATGTCAGTGTCTTGTGAGAATCACACTGACGTTCTAAAAGCGCCTTTGCATCGCCTCTTCCTTCTTTCAGATCCATTCTCAGATACCCAAGCTGCGTCAGCAATTCTTTCTGCGCAGCCTCGCTTCTTGCATAGGTCACAAACTCCTGACCAAGTGCATCGAGAAGCAGACCGATCAGACTTAACTTCTCATCAAACGGCGCATTCTGTATGGAAAGTACATTCTCCGGATACGTGCCCTCTAAGAGTTCCGGCACACGATAAATCTGGTTATATTTACGGTACAGTTCATAGTAGACCGCAAAGTCACGTGCAATCTCCGGATCCTGCAGATACTGCACGATAAAGTCATAATCAATCGGCATTCCCTGCTTTTCGTACACTTTCATCACAACCGATAAATCTTCCCAGCCTCGTGCTGTCACAAAACGTTTGCCGTCCACATCCGATACGATCGAATAGAAATTCTTTTTCTTAATCTCAAGGTAAGCAAGGATTGCACCGTGAATCTGCGCATGATACGCATATTCCTTCCACGCCGCAAAATCTTCCTCGATATAAATGCGTTTCACTCTGTCATACGTTACGATATCAAAATCGCGCACGGACTTATTGTACTCCGGCGGATTTCCCGCAGTCACGATAATAAATCCATCCGGAACTCTGTGATTTCCGAACGTCTTATACTGTAAGAACTGCAGCATCGTCGGTGCCAGGGTCTCCGAAACGCAGTTGATCTCATCAAGAAAGAGAATGCCTTCCTTAATACCGCTCTCCTCGATCCGGTCATAGATTGAAGCGATAATCTCACTCATCGTATATTCCGTCACAGAGACTTCCTCATCTCCATACTTCTTATTGGAGATAAAAGGCAGACCGATCGCACTCTGTCTCGTATGATGTGTGATCGTGTAAGATACCAGATTGATACCACACTCGTGTGCCGCCTGCTCCATGATCGCTGTCTTACCGATTCCCGGCGGTCCGATCAGAAGAAGCGGACGTTGTCTTTCAACCGGGATCACATATTCACCGGTCTCATCCTTCGCCAGATATGCATGAACTGCGTTCACAATCTCCTGTTTTGCCTGTTTGATGTTCATTGTTGTTCTCCTTGTTTTATTCTAATCAAGATACAGTTTTACCGCCCAGTCTGGCACTTTTTTCTCCTCACGCTCTTCGTCTCCATAGAAGACAAACACCGTCTCATAGTCCGTCGGTTTCTTCGGATATTCACCGAATCCATCCGTAAAATACATCAGTCCCTTGAGATTTCTTAGCTCTCCACTTCTGCGAAGTGTCTCCACATAATCAAAGACCGGACGAAAATCCGTTCCATATCCGCCCTGTACATGAAATCCGTCCGCATACGCTTTCATCTCATCCAGATTCGTGATATGTACATCCCTCTGAATCTGATTGTCGCATTCGATAATGCGGATATTCACCTTGTGGAAAAACGATTCCTGTGTCTTAAGAATTGCACCGGTCTCATTGACGAACTGCTGCACTAGCTTATCCTTGCACGATGCGGAAGTATCGATTGCGATCACAAGTTCTTCGACCTTCTTCGCCTCGCGATATTCGTTCTCCTCGATCAGGGGCATATTTCCATACATCGACAAACCGTACATATAGAATCCATAATCAAAAGAATCCATATCCACCGAAACCTCTTCCCTGAGCACTGCAAATTTCTTTAAATATTCCTTATAGCTTTTGCGTTCTCTATTCTGAAGTTTTAACATCCAGGCAAGCTTTCCGGCATCCTCCGCTGCATCCTTCGCATACGTCTCCATATCGCTTTCGATGCGCTTCGCATTCTCTTTCCACTCCTCTTCCTTCGGATCCATCGATCCCATCGGAGTGGTGTCCTGCTGCTTCTCTCCTGTCGGTGGCTGCTCGCTTTCCGACTCGCTGCTCTCATTCTCCATCGGAGCCTTCGGATTGTTATCATCGCCATCCTCCGGTGGCTGCATCCTCTCCCAGAAACTATGGTCACACATCGCAAATTCCTGCCGGAGTGACTCTTCCAGATATGGATCACGTTTTCTTAAGATGAAATAATGGTACAGTTTCTCCGCAGTCAATACCTTAAGTTCCGCGGTCAGTTTCTCATACCACTGCTGTCTGAAATCCGATGTCACACGCAGAATGCTCGGGTACTCCATCGAATCCACCACCGACTCGACCGCAATATCGCAGCACAGATCCCAAAGTTCGGTGTCCTCATGTTCCTTCGCCGAGAACATATGCCGGAACAGACAATGCATCAGCATATGCATATACGCACGGTTCAACATCTCTGGACGCTCGATATAAGTGTGTAACAGATAGGTTGGATTAAACCGGATGAACGCCGCATCCGTGCCGAGTGTCCGCGTCGAGAGATCCATCTTGAATCCAAGACTGCCAAGCGCCGGTCCCATAAAGCGCATCGAGAGATACAGTTCGGTTCGAACGCTGTTCAATATTTTATTTCCTGTTGTTTCGAGTTCTATTCTAGTCTTCATGATTGATTACCACTCATCAAGTGTCATCTTTGTTTGCTGCTGATGTCCCGCGAAATTCAATCTCTGATACTCCATCAGTATTGCTGTAATCTCGCTCAGTTTCTTTTCTGCAGCCTCATACAGCCCGTCTTCCAAAGCCGCTCTCGGGATCAGGCATTCATCACACAGATACCGAAGTTCCGCAACCGGACTATCATCTCTTCCTGCCCGATCCGCCACTTGTCCTTCCTTCCGACGCCCCGCACTCGATGCGCCGCTTCTCCACCCGGCTGCATCAGCTGCATGCCCGATCAGCTTCTGTAACACGATCCGTGCATTCTGCTCCAGATACTGCTCATACTGCTCCTTTGCAGCCGCCTCTAATTCCACCGGATAACGGAGTCTATTTAATGCGACCATGATTGCCGCCTCATAATCATCACTGATCACATGGTCAAAAAGCTTATCATACGCAAGCAGATCCACGCTCTTTCTCGTAACACACTCACGATACGGATAGCCGCTGCCCTCAATCTTATGATGCAGCACGCGTGCCTCCACGTCCTCCACGAAATCGTACACATACGCCGGGAACGTCAGACGCAGCCCGACCGGCTCGATCGTAAATGTAAGCCTCCTGTCATTGTCCGCAAGCAGTTCCTTCATAACCGAGAAACTGCCGCGCTCCTGATGCAACGTAATCTCGGACAGACTCTGACACTGTTTGATCACGCCGTCATAATAATCCTCCACACGGTCATGCAGACACATGCTGCGCAGATTCTTACAATTATAGAACGCATAGCGCCCGAGCGTGTCGATCGTCGCTGGAAGTTCCACACTTAAGAGATCCTCCCGTCCCGAAAAAGCGCTCTTGCCGATGCTTCGCACCGGAAGTTCTTCTATTCTTTCCGGGATAGTCAAATGACGTATTGCACCTTCGTATCCGGTGATTTCTATGTATTCATTACCTCTACGGTCTTTTTTATGTTCATATATGTATGCCATTACAATTCTTTCTTAATTTTTCTCTACTATCTATTTTTTCATGCCACCCGTGTTTCTTCGTATAATGCTTCCAGTTCCCCGATGAAATAAAGCGATCCGAGCGCGATTGTCTTCTCGCCCATCTTCGGCAACGCAAGCACATCCGCAACTCTTTCGATACTTCTCGCCGGAACCCCATGATTCCTGATATCTTCCGCCAGGCTCTCCGCCTGCAATGCGCGGCTGCTCTCCGGTGTTACCGTCACAAAATCGATGGCAAGCAAAAGCAGTTCCTCGATCATCTTCTCATAATCTTTATCCGCCATCACGCCCATCACAAAATGAAACTTCTCATTCGGATAAAGCTGTCTTAAGCTCTCTGCCAAAGCATGGATTCCGTTGCTGTTGTGCGCGCCGTCCACCATAAGAAACGGCTCCTCGCTTAACAGTTCCATGCGCCCCTTCCATACCGCCGTATGGATTCCTTTTTCAATCGCTGCTTCTGCTTTCGCCGGATCAAATCCGGTCTGCGCAAAGAAACTTCTTGCGGCAAGCATTGCTGCTGCACCGTTCTCCAACTGATATGCACCGGTAAGTCCCGGCCGCATCGCAGCCACCTGCTGCATATCCGACTCGCTCACAAGCGTTCCCGGATGCTGCTGCAATACCGCAAGCGCTTCCTCGTCCTGTGGCGCAAAAACTGCCGGAACGTTTTCTTTTAAAATGCCTGCCTTTTCCGATGCAATCTCCGTCAGCGTATTGCCGAGAATTGCCATATGATCGTAACCGATCCTTGTTATGACCGCAACCATGGGATTGCCGAGCGCATTCGTCGAGTCGAGCCTTCCGCCGAGTCCCGTCTCCATGACCGCGACATCGCAGCCACAGTCTTTATAATATAGCAGCGCCATCACCAGACAGTAATCAAACATCGTCGGTGTCACACCGAAATCCATTGCAAGAAGTTCATTGCCGATTCGTGTTACCGCATCCTTCGAAATCATCAGTCGACCGACCGTGATGCGCTCCTCAAAATGAATCAGATGCGGCGATGTAAAGCAGCCGCATTTTAATCCCGCCTGTGTGAATATATTGTTAAGAAACGCACAGGTGGAACCTTTGCCGTTCGTTCCCGCAACATGGATATAGCGGAGTCCTTCCTGCGGATTGCCAAGTGCCGCAAGCATCCGCCTGGTCACTTCCACTCCCGGCAGATTACCGAACCTTCTGCTGTTCTCAATTTTATCTATAACGTCTTCGTATGTATACAAAATTTTGCCTCGTTCGTCGTTTTTTATTTTTTAGTATAACACATGTTCGATGTTATGCAAAATCTGTCAACACAAAAAAAGGCCCGAAAGATCCGACTTTTTGCGTCTTTATCAAAAATATCTATCCCCGCTTCTTTCACAAATACGCTTATAGCAAAAACAGGGTCAATGTATAACTTCTTTTGTTATACATTAACCCTGTTGTCATTTCACTTTACTTATATGCGTAGTAGATAAATCTTGCAAGCTCCACACGGGTGACTGCATCATCCGGTCGGAACTTATGATCACCGCTATCCTTGATGATTCCCTTGGACTCGGCCCACGCTACCGCATCCGCATAGAATACCCAGTCATTGTAATCCGTAAAGGTTGACTTCTTGGATGCTTTCGGAGCACCGACGCTCTGCCATACATAATACAGTGCGTAACCGCGCGAGTAAGCATATTGACCTTCAAAGTTTCCATACTCGATCAATCCCTTATCCACTGCCCACAGCGCTGCTTTGTAGTAACTGTCCTTGCTCTTGACATCCGGGAACCAGTTTAACGCTTTCGGTGTCGGAGATCCGTTTGCCTTATACAATGCTTCAAACACATTACCCTTCGTACAGATTCCCTTGGAGTAAAATTCGTTCTTGCTGGTAGGCTCCATGATCTTCTTATTTACCACCCATGCAACCGCCTTTGCGTCCGCAGAATCCACATCGGTATACTTTGAGGATGAAGCTGCATTCTTAATCTTGATCTTCACCGTCTTGGTCGCATTCAGATTGATCGTATATCCGCCACTTACCTTCTTCATATAAGTGGTATCAAGCGGAAGATACGATTTTACCCCCGCCTGATCTGTACAGATCAGATACTCACCGACCATCGCCTCCTCGTCAGCAAAAGTTGTCTTTCCTGTACTGGTCGTGTAGGACTTGATCTTCTTCGCGGAACTTGCGAATATCTGCACCGCCTCAGTCTGATACGTTCCCACGCCCATATACTGAAAACCTGTACGCAAAATATTCGCCTTATGAGCGGCACTGTTCATCCAGCCGCGCATTGCAAGCTGTGGTGTAACATCTTTTGTACATTTGAACATATTCTCGCCGAGTCCCGTGTTCTTAAAGGAGGACGGAACCGCTGTCTTATAACTTGTGCCGTCCGGTCTTGTATGTGCTGGCTGCGTATTATTGACATTCTCCTTTGCACGGATCGTTGCAGCCTTCTGCAATGCCGCCGGCATCGTAAGAAGTGTTTCGCCTTTCTTCGCACGCTCAATATTCGTCAGACGCAAAATATTCCATTCGTCCTCAGAAACCGTAATTCCTTTTGTCGGACGATTGTTTCCGAGTGTCTGGATTTTCTCGTTGATGTAAAGTTCCCTCGTTTTTCCATTCAATGACAGATTTGCATAAGCGGTAACCGCCCCCTGGCTGTCATACGTTGCATCTACTTTACGGAACGATTTCCACGTTGCCTTGGTTCCGTTCTTGGCTGCCGCAAGGATTACCTTCATAACCTGTGCCTTGGTAGTCGTATTGGTCATCTTCATCTTGCCTGCCGCAGAGCTCATCGCACTCCAGTCTTCCTCGAGTTTTGTCCCTGTCGCGTCCGTATCATCTGCCTTTACACTCATCTGCGGCATCATACAGATCACCATAACAAGTGCAAGAACCAGACTGCACACACGCATTCCCCTGTGCAGGATCGTATTTTTTCTTTTTTTCATACGCATTCGTCCTCCTATCTATCGGTTCCCCTAAAAAAGTATTTACCTATATAATACCTCATTCGACAGACTCTGCGGACAAAGCTGCGCCAATTACAAAATATACGACACGAACGATACTCGTTGTTTGTAGAAATTTGTCGAGCCGTAGGGTATAATAAATTTATGCATAAGCGTTTGCGAGCCGCCATAAGCGTTTTGCAAACGCCTAAAACTTATGCATTGTGAAAGGAGATCTCACATGAAGATTGCATTGTGTGATGACGACGAAAAAGAATTATCCGGCTTAAAAGAGATGCTTGAACACTATGAATTCATGCATCATAAGCTGCTTACATACAGGGAATACACGAGCAGCGTGGAGCTTGCTTCACAGGCGCCGAAGGAGCGTTTCGACATCTATCTGCTCGACATCATGATGCCGGGAATGACCGGTGTGGAACTGGCCCGGGAAATCCGAAGCTTTGACAAGGCGGCAGCCATCATCTTTCTGACGACTTCGCCGGAATTTGCGGTAGAAAGCTACACGGTAAAAGCGACCAATTATCTGATGAAACCGGTGCAGGAGGAAACCTTTTTTGCAGCGATAGACGATCTGTTTCAGGATCAGGTCGAGGAACAGGATCATTACGTGGTATTAAACAGTAAGATCGGTGTGCACAAGGTCCGCCTGTCCGAGATTGTTTTTGTCGAGGCACAGAACCGCAAAGTCATCTATTATACGAACAGTGGCGAGCAGATCACCTGCGCGAATCTGTTTACTTCGGTCTGCGATGAATTGCTGCAACACCGGGAATTCATTCTCGCGCACCGCTCTTATCTTGTCAATATGAACTATATCCGCACGATCGGCGCAACCGACATGCAGCTTATGACCGGCAAAAGTCTTCCGCTCGCCCAGCGCCGCGTGACCGATATCAAGAAACACTACCTTGCTTTTCAGATGGAGGAGTAACTATGCCGGAACTTGCAACTTTATTGGAATTGATCAATTATGCCTTCGTTTTGTTCTTCGGCGTTATCGTGTCTCTGTATCTGGCAGACATCAGTTTCGGCGACAACAAAAGGCAGTACGTTCTGACGCTGCTTGCATTCGGTTTCGCCCAGCTTGCCTTCTACCTTCTGATGGGAGAATCCGCGCTATACAAATGTTATCCGCTGCTCATTCATCTGCCGCTGATGCTTTTGATCTGGCTGCGTTTTCACCGAAGCCTGCCGATCGCAGTTATTGCGGTCTTATCCGCTTATCTGATGTGCACGCCTCGCAAATGGGTCGGCACCTTCGTCGCCTTCTTTTTCGGCGGCGATCCGCTTGTCGCAAGCCTCGTCTCGACCATCGTGACGATTCCGCTTCTGTACATCGTGATCCGTTTTATATCGCCGATCATCATCCGGTTAAAATATGAAAGTCCGACCACGGTGCTCCTCTTTGTCCTACTGCCGCTCGCGTACTACATTCTCGAGTACGCTTTCACGGTGTACACAGATCTTCTGTATTCCGGCGGTGCCGTGGTGATCGATTTCATGGACAGCTTCCTTGTGGTATCGTTTTTTATCTTATCGATCCTCTCACTGAAGTTTTCCAGCGAAAAAAGCAAAGCAGAACGAGAAAACCTCCTGCTTACGACCGCCGCTGTGCAGGCACAGAAAGAGATTGCCCAGCTTTCCGATTCCCAGAAACAGGCATCCATCTACCGTCACGACCTGCGGCACCACATGAATTTTATCCAAAGCTGTCTCGATGCAGACAAACCGGAAGATGCGACCGCCTACATCAGCGAGATCTGTTCCGATCTCGAACACAGCCGCGTCGTCCGCTACTGTGTCAACAACTCCGTCAACCTTATCGTATCTTCCTATGCCAATAAAGCTGCCGAAGCGGACATTCCGATGAACATTTCCATTACTGCAACGGAATTTGCGCGTTTTCAGATTACCGATCTGTGCAGCTTATTTGCAAACGCACTGGAAAATGCGCTACACGCCTGCGAACAGATGAATCCGGAATCCAATCGCCACATTACGCTGAAAGTGTACGAAAAAAACGCGCAGCTATGCATCAATGTGGTCAACAGCTACGAGCTTGCTCCGGTTTTTGAAAATGAGATTCCAATCTCGAAAGCCGCAAACCACGGTATCGGTGTCCAGAGTATGATCTCCGTTGTGGAGAAATACCACGGTGTCTTCGGCTTCTTTGCCGACCATGGCGAGTTCCGCTTTCAGGCATCTTTATAAAATGATCGATCGTAAAAAATAAGAGTGGATGATTCAACGATTGAATCACCCACTCTTTTATCATTTCAAAATTTAAACTGCCATGATCAGTCCGCCGTCATTGGCATACATACTGGATACTCCGGCTGTATTGACGATCACGATCTTCTTGAACTTGGCTACTTTTTCGATTGCCTCTTTCACGAACTCAGCACGCTCCGGGCAGTTACAATGTGCGATCGCAAGAACGCGGTTCTCACAATTCTTTGTCACCTTAAGCATATCTTCCACCATCTTGTTTAACGCTTTCTTCATTCCACGCGCCTGACCAAGCTGCTGGATCATACCTTCCTTCGTAGAACCCATAACCGGCTTAATGTTGAGTGTATTTGCAACAAGCGCTTTTAGGTTACTCAGACGTCCGGCCTTGCGAAGTGTCTCAAGTGTCTCTAACACAAAGAAGGTATTCATGGAAGAAATATAGTCTTCAACCTGTGTTACCACTTCCTCGAAAGACAATCCGCTTTCTTCCATCTCCTGAATCTTGAGTCCGATCAGTGTCTCTCCAATCGATGCAGATTTTGAATTAAATACATGAATCTGCTTATTGTCCTCATGCTCCTCATTGTACAACTGGGATGCCAGTACCGCACTGTTATAGGAACCGCTTAATTTACCGGAAAGCGTAACCACATATACATGCTCCGCATCTCCTTCGTACGCTGCCATATAACGATCCGGTGAAGGGCAGGCCGACTTTGGACTGTGGATGCAGTTCTTCACACGTTGTAAGAAATCCTTCTGATCAAACGTCTCATCATCCGTAATCTGATATCCGTCCACTTCAATTTCAAGCGGCACATTGCAAAAATGTATATCATCTTTTAATTCTTCCGGTAATTCTCCACAACTGTCAATTACAATCTTGTACATAAGTCATCCTCTTCTCTCTCTTAAAACAGCTATATCAACAAGTTTCCAAAAACTTTATAAAATGTTTTCTCTTTCCATTACAAGTAGTTTTTAATACTACGTTGATATACTATCATCATTTTCTGCATTTGAAAAGAGGAAATTCAATATTTTTACATATTTTACAATTTTTTTATAGAAAACGCGTTGTGAAAACAAAAGAGGAATCCTCTGTTCCCAGCGGATTCCCCTTCCGTCAATTTCCTTATATGCACATAAAAGTCGTCACAGCCTTTGCAAGCGCACGCATGTCCGATGCGCCCATCAGTTCTCTTGCGGAATGCATCGCAAGCAGCGGAATTCCGATATCAACCGTCTTCACCGGAAGAAATGTCGATGCGACGGAACCAAGTGTACCGCCGCCGCGCACATCGGAACGGTTCACGAAGATCTGATACGAGATTTCATTTGCATCACAGATCTGTCTTAAGATGGATACTGCCTCAGCATCTGTTGCATAGGACTGTGAGCAGGCTTCCTTGATACAGAATCCTTTGCCCATCACCGGCTGATTTGTGATATCCATCTTGTTCTTGTGATTCGGATGCATTGCATGTGCCACATCTACCGACAAAAGCATTGCATCATAAAGCATGCAATCCGTCTGTTCCTCATTCAAGCCAAGACCTCTTGCAATTCTTCGCGCCATATCGTGAAGCAGAATCGACGCCGCCCCCTGCTTGCTCGTATTTCCGATCTCTTCATGATCAAAAAGCGCAATCAGATTGATTCCGTTCTTACGATCCGCGCTCATAATAGCTTCCAGAAGCGCCGCGACCGAGGTCTGGTTATCCAGCCGCGGTGCAGAAAGCATAGTCTCCTCAATTCCGACATATACAGGCTCCTCGATACAATATGTTCCAAGTTCAAAGTCCAGGATATCTTCCTTTGCGACCTGCAGTTCACGTGCAAGAAACTCTGCGAAATATGCACTTTTCTGCTGCTCCTCCGGTAACATATCCACAATCGGCATGAGATCTATCTGATTGTTGATCTCTACTCCCTTGTTTACATCCCTGTTCATATGGATTGCAAGATTGGGGATGGTAAGAACCGGTCTGTTCGAACGATAGAGGATTGTTCGAGGTGCAAAGACATCCTCGCTTCTTACAACCACACGTCCCGCAACGCCTAACGGACGATCAAACCAGGTATTAAGAATTGGTCCACCATACACTTCCACATTGATCTGTGCATACGCATTCGTCGTAAAATCCGCATTTGGCTTAATGCGCAGACACGGATAATCCGTGTGGGCGGCAGCCATACGAAGCATGCCTTTTGCATCAAAATCCTGTCCTACGGTAAATGCATAAAGTGTCGTTCCGTGATGGTTCAACACATATCTTCCTCCCGCCTGAAGATTCCAGATCTGATCATAGCGGATTTCCTCAAATCCGGCATCCTCGAGTATCTGCTGGGAATGTTCCACACAATGAAACGGTGACACCCCAGCCTGCAATACATCTATCAAAAATTGTTCTCTCATTTATTGTTTCCTCACTTTCTTTAGCCACTTGCAGCTGCTTTCACAATTTGCTCCACTTTACAGCCACATTTCTTTCCTATTATAACAGATTTACGTCAAATAACATCGCATAATTCAAATGGTTATGCTATAATTTTATCACTACAGACAGAGATGGAAATATTTGCTTTTTTTCTGCAAATTGTATAATATTAAATTCATGACATAAGTAAGCATGCCAATGTATGCATAAATCATCCAGCTGTATGCTTGATGACAATCATATGAAAGTATTACATTACATTTAGAGGAGTAAACACAGATGGAATTATGGGATATTTACGATAAAAACAAAGTCCGCACAGGACGCACAATGGAGCGCAACCACTTCAATCTTGCGGATGATGAATATCACCTGACGGTACTCGGTGTCATTATGAGACCGGACAAAAGCTTTCTGATCACCAAGCGCGTCAAGACCAAAGCCTGGGCACCAGGATGGTGGGAAGTTTCCGGCGGTGCCGCACAGGCCGGCGAAGAATCTGCCGACGCTGTAAGACGTGAAGTACTCGAAGAAACCGGACTTGATGTGAACAATGCCATAAGCGGTGGCTATATGTTCTCTTACAAGAGAGAGAATCCGGGTGAAGGTGATAACTACTTTGTGGATATCTACCGTTACGAGATGGACATCGACGAAAGTGATATCCACCTTCAGGAAGAAGAGACAGACGGATTCAAATTCGCATCGCTTAGTGAGATCAAAGAACTCGCATCCCAGGGAATCTTCCTTCATTACGACAGTATTGCCAGGGTATTTGAAGCGTAATACGTTTCCCGATTCCGATTTAACGATCGCATATCGGATCTGATTTACATCTTTTACACCAAAAAAGACAACCGAATCATCGGTTGTCTTTTTCGAATCGTTGAATCCAATATCTTAATCTAAAACAAAGGAACATCCGTCCACGGTATCTGCTTCGCGCTGCGGTACATCTTTGATGTATCGCCCGGTCGGACGCTGCATATTAACCTTATCAAAAGTTAATACATTGAAAGAAAAAGGTACATAGAAACTAGATTGTTCGGCAATTATTTTACAACTACTACGTTAACTGCCTGTGGACCCTTAGCACCATCAGCGATCTCAAATTCAACTGCTGCGCCCTCTTCGAGAGACTTAAATCCCTCCATGTTCAGTCCTGAGTAATGTACGAATACATCCTTACCATCTTCAGCGGTAATGAACCCTTCACCACATCGATCGGCTTGTACTTGGACAGCGAGACAGTCGGCATTATTCCGGAGATGATTCCGGTCAGGATGATGAACAGAAGGCTGACCGAGACAGTGGAGAAGTTGATGTCCTTGAGGATGTCAATCTTTCCTTTGAAAAGAACGGCCATCTTGTCC
>OQVT01000290.1_pt1 | contig 25932 bp, 20 predicted proteins | sample 1691561 | NCBI WGS metagenome assembly OQVT01 (sample SAMN03418260, study PRJEB22391) | human gut metagenome | biome: human-gut; feature: organic feature; material: feces | host: Homo sapiens | place: Tanzania | collected 2013-01 | reverse complement strand
CAACCACGACGGACACCACGACCACCGAGGCCGCAGCACCTGAGAAAGTGAAGATAGACGAGAACGACGCCGAATCGCTCGTAGCCGCCTTCGAGCAGTATGCCGACCAGTATGCTGCCATCATCGACAAGCTCAACGCCGCCAAGCCCGGATCCTCCGAGTTTGAGTCCGCCTCCAAGGAGATGACGGAGCTGAGCGAGGAACTGCAGGCCACATCGGAGAAATGTCAGAAACTTGCCCCCAACTTCACCAAGGAGCAGAAGCAGCGATTCCTGAAAGCAGCCATGAAGTTTGCGTCAGCTTCCAAGAAGATCAAGATCGACGTGTAAGCAATGCGTGAGCGTACTGCTCACGGAATAGATTGGAAAATAGAACTCCCTATGACTGACGGCCAAAGGCCGCCTGCCATAGGGAGTTTTCATTTGTGCGCCCGATGTATCATCGACTATTTCCACTGATAGATGTCACTGGGCGGCATTTATTTTCTTTATCACCTGTTTCCAAGCCGACCGAAGTCCTGGCGACAACGGTTCGCAACTGATCATGTCGAGGGCTTGACGCAGTTCGCCGAGCAGTTCGGGCCAATAGCGCATCTGCTCGTAAGCGAGTTTGATACACTGAGCCCTGACGGCATAGGCCGACTTCGAGTCGGCGATTCGCACTAAGCAATAGTCCATAAAGTCTGTACGGATGTCTTCCTTGCCAAATGGCTGACGAAGGAGAAGGGCGAGCAACAACCGAAGCTTGGTTGCATCCTGCTCCACGATGCAACGGTCTATCAGATGATGGCGCTTGGCATAGAGCCACTCGTGATCCGAGGAAGCAAAATGGGTCAACGCCCAAAGCGCATTGACAGCCACACGACGATCGTCGTCAAGGGTCAATTGGTATAGTTGCTCCTTAAGATGATCGTTGTGCTTCCCATGGGCAAGCACACAGATCTCCTTGATCTCATCCTGGGAAAGACGATGAGCAAGCATGGATCGAGGTATCATAGACTGTCATTTTATCGGACGTCAACCACGCCCAAAACACCGACAACTTCCGCAAAGTGTGCGAACGATACACTTTGCGGAAGTTTGAAACTTACTTCACTACCTTGCGCGTAGCACGGCTACCGTCGGAGTAGGTAATGGTGCGGACGAAGATACCCTTTGCCGGGCGACTGACCACACGGCCAGAGAGGTCACGATACTCAACACGCTCGATCTGCTTCATGGAAGCCTCGGAGATATCGATGCCGTCGGGCACGCCGTTGGGATAATACTCCGCCACACCCGATCCGAGACGCACGTCGCCGTCGATATAGAAGGCCTCCATACCGATCTTCTCCTTCACCTCCTTGTAGAAATAGATGGTGCGGTCGTTCTCGTCATACTTATAGAACTCGTAGCCATCGGTGAAGGCATAGGGCACGTCGGTCATCTCCTCCGTCAGGTTGGCATAGTCGTCGGGCGAGAACGTGACCACCTCGCCATCGATATAAAGATTGTAGTAGAGGCAAGACGGGTCGAGATAATTGAAGTCGGCAGAGTAGTAGCTCAGCGAGTACTGCAGACCACCGGGACCTCCCCATGGGTTCGGGTCGTAGGGCTGGTAGGCCGTGAGCTTCGGCGGCATGGGGGCTGCGGGCTTCTTGTCCCAACGGCTGATGAGAGCATAGCGGTAGGCATCGAAGATGTTGGTGCTGCGGTCGTCATCCATGCTCTTGTGGACCATGAGGATACCCTTGGTGGAAAGGGAATTGTTGTCAGCATCGTAGGTAAAGACGAGGGGCTCGCCAGAGAAGCAAGCCTTGTCAAACTCGGTACCCATCTCGTCCTTGCCCTTGCCCACCACGGCAGAAGAGGCATAGACATAGCATGCCGTCAGGGTGTCGATGCCGACGAAGGAGGTGGCGGGGAAGGTGACGGTCGTGCCGTCCATCGTTCCCTTGATCCAGTAGCCTTTCACATTAGCCGAGAGGTCGCCCAGATAGACATCGCTGCCATCGAGAGCGTAGCGCACGGGATAGAGCTGCGACTGTCCCTCCATATCCATATAGAGCATCAGACCGTCATTGACCGTAGCACTTGCCGGTGGTACCATTGTGTTGTTGTCCATACGCACACCCTTGTAGGTGGCCTCGGCATAGCTCGTCCATGATCCGCTGGCGAGGCACATGCCTATCAACTCACCCTCGGGAAGCACCATCTTGAGCGAGTCGCCATGCCATACATACTTGAGCACCTGGTCGGCGGGATCCTCGTTGGGGACGAGCGTCTGCTTGCCGTTTCGCTCTCCTGGGCGCACGCGCTCCAAGTATCCATAGCGTGTATCACCAGAGAAGAAGTCCTCCTCGGAGAAGATGGCCTGGGGAAGCTGGAAGGCAATGGTGTCACCCTCCGTACGATAACCTTTGATCCAGGTCTGCGTATAGATGGAGTTGATGGGGTTCTCAAGATAGACCGCACCATCTTCACCGAACACCATCCGCTGCCAGTCGCCCGTGCTCTGGTGGTCCACAGCATAATAATACACCGACTCATAGCCCGTCGTCGTACGATAGAGGTTGATGGTCTCGCCCGGCGCGGGTTGCGTGATGAGCGAGTCTTGCTGCTGTGCCAGCGTAGCCGTCGAGCAGAGTGCGGCGAGCAGCAGGGTTGCGTAACATTTCTTCATAAGCCTGTTTGATTTTGTTTGATAAATGGTTTTGTTTCGTTAGCTATTTGCCGACAAAGATACGGTTTTATTTTATAATCAGCAAATATTTATAAACAAATCTTTCCATACCGCCTCTTTTCATCATGATGGAGAAAGAAGCGGTGTGGGGAAAATGCAAATTGAGCACAGATTATTGACGTGAAACCAGGTAGAAAATGGAGAAAACGGAAAAAAGTTAAAAGTTTTATGGAAAATACCACCGTTATTCCGAATATTATGTATAATTTTGCCTCCAAATCAAACCGCTCATGAACCACGGGCGCAACACTGGCGGAAAAGACGCCGGAAGACCGACCCTGGACTAGAACGTATTGTGTCTCACCTTCAAACTGGGGGGGTGATTCACAAAATAAATCCAATATCTCCCCAACTTATCTAAAAAACAAAATCTATGAGGAAAAAAACTACTCTGGCATTGGTCCTGATGATGAACCTTGCCTGTGCCATGGCACAGAAGTCGGGTACCACGGGACCACTCTCTTGGAACTACAACGAGACCAGTAAGGAACTGACCATCACCGGCAACGGCGCCATGCCCAACTACGACTACGGCGCAGCACCTTGGCAGGAGTATCAGGAGGGCATCGAGACTGTGAACGTCGGAAGTGGCGTGACAAGCATCGGCAACAACGCCTTCTGCAACTGCATCTACATGACGACACTCAGCCTGCCCGCTGGCATGGAGACCATCGGCGACAACGCCTTCTCCTACTGTCTGTCCATCACGTCAGCAGAACTGCCCGGCACCATCACCAAGATAGGAGAAAGCGCCTTTGAGGGATGCACCAGCCTGGAGAGCATCGCTCTGCCAGAGGAACTGGAGACCATCGGCGGATTCGCCTTCGCCGACTGCGTGGCCCTGGCTAGCGTGGACTTCCCCTCCTACCTAACCTATATCGGGCGCTGGTCTTTCAGCGGATGTGAGGCGCTCGGCGAGGTCAGCATCCCGGCAAGTGTGGAGACCATCTCCGACAATGCCTTCGCAAGCTGCGTCAACCTGTCCTCCGTGCAGTTGTCAGAGGGTCTGAAGAGCATCGAGGAGACGGCTTTCAACGCCTGTGAGCAGCTGCAGACCATCACGATACCCTCAACGGTGACCAACATCGGAGGCGGTATCTTCGCCGACTGCAAGAAGCTGTCAGCAATCGACATGGCAGAGGGCAACACGGCTTACGTCTCCGTAGAGGGCGTGTTGTACAACAAGGCCATGACGACGCTCGTGCAATATCCTGCGGGCAAGGACAACGACTCATATACTATCCCCGAGAGTGTGACGATGGTGGGCGACTATGCCTTCTGCGGCAACGACTACCTCACCTCCCTTCCTCTGCACGACAAGCTGAAGGTGATCAGCGACTTCGCCTTCGCCCGTGTCAGCGGCGTACCCACCTTTGACGTACCTGCCAGCACGGAGAGTATTGGCGAGTCGGCATTCCACGACTGCTGGAGCCTCACGGACATCAATGTGGCCAAGAGCAATCCCAACTATACGTCGGTGGACGGCGTGCTCTACGACAAGGAGATGAACACGCTCATGCAGTATCCGGAGGGAAAGACCACACCGGAGTATATCGCACCGAAGAGCCTGCGGAATCTCGGCCCATACGCCTTCTTCGGCAACAAGAAACTCACTACGGTGGACCTGCCCGACGGCGTGGCCTCCATCGGCGACTTCGCCTTCGGATGGTGCCAGAACCTCAGCAGCCTCACCGTGCGCGTCGCAGACCCTGCTACTATCGAGCTGGGTCTGATCCCGTTCTTCAGAGGAGCGAACGCCGTGGACTGCACACTCCGTGTGCCGGTCGGAAGCAAGACAAAGTATGAGAATGCCGACCTGTGGAAGGATTTTGCCCCGAATATCGAGGAGCTGACCAGCGACGGTATCGATAGCGCGACGGCAGACAGCCAGCAGGCTGACAAGGCGGAGCGCGTATATAGCCGCGACGGAGTGCAACTGCGTGGCACGCTGAGCCAGCAGCAGAAGGGTGTCTATATCGTCGGTGGAAAGAAAGTCGTGAAGCGATAATCGCCTACCACAAACGAAATAAACTCTAACAACCGATCGAGGTTGAATCTATTTGTGCCAAACTCTCATCATGGGGTTTGGCACATTTTTCTATAAGAGTGGCAAGACCGTGAGAAGTGGAGCTCTCACCCGCGGGCCTTGTCCCTTGCCCCAGAACAGAAACAAAGGGGTGGAGCAACCATCTGGCTGCCCCACCCCTGGATAATATCTTTCCTTACTTAGAGGTCGTTTTCGTTGTTGGCGGCCTCGCCGTAGTCCATGGCCTGACGCTCTCCGCGGAGCACGGCAAGGGCATTCTCGGTGAGTGCCTTCATCTCGTCCTGGCCCGGGTAGATGGTGACAGGGGCGATGAACTCTACGCGCTCCTTGATGTGGTCAGTGATATACTGAGAGCGTGCCAGACCACCCGTGAGGAGGATGGCATCGACCTTGCCCTTGAGCACTGCGCCCTCGGCAGCAATACACTTGGCCACATTCCAGATCATGGCATTGAGGATCAGTTCGGCATGCTTGTCGCCATGCAGCACCCAGTTCTCCACCTCCAGCATGTCGTTGGTGCCGAGGTGGGCGATGATACCGGCCTCTCCGCTCACCTTCTTGACAAGCTGGTCCTGCGTGTAGCGGCCAGAGAAGCAAAGACGGATAAGGTCTGCTGCGGGCAGGGATCCTGCGCGCTCGGGAGAGAACGGTCCCTCGCCGTCGAGGGCGTTGTTGGCGTCAATGGCCTCGCCATGGTCGTGGGCAGCGATGGAGATACCGCCACCGAGGTGGCAGACGATGAGGTTGAGGTCCTCGTAGCGTGTGCCATGGTCCTTGGCATAGCGGCGGGCAATGGCCTTCTGGTTGAGCGCATGCCAGATGCAGTAGCGCGGCAGCAACGGAGAACCAGAGATCTTGGCCTCGGGAGCCAACTCATCGACCACACCAGGGTCGGCCACGAAACTCGGGCAACCGATCTCCTCGGCAATCTCGTGAGCGATGATGCAGCCCTGGTCGCAGGCGTGCTGGTGGAGGGCCTTGCGCTGGTCCTCGACCATCTGATCATTGACACGGAAGACACCAGACTTGACGGGCTTGGCAAGTCCGCCACGACCGATGATGGCGTCGAACTGCACGGGAAGACCATGCTTCTTCACCTCTGCGATGACCAAATCCTTGCGCATCTCATACTGGTCGGAGATACGCTTATACTTCTTCAACTCCTCGCGGGAGTGGTTGATGGTTGCTTCAAAGATCAGGTTCTCGTCGTCGGAAACGGAAATCTTCGTCGAAGTAGAACCCGGATTGACGGCTAATATTCTATACATTTTGGTAGATTATTTCTAAGTTTGGCTTGGTTACACTAATATTACTGGTGTGCCATGGCTGCCATGGCGATGCTCAAGAACTTGGCCTCGGGGGAGTCGCCACGCGACGGGACTACAACGGGAGCGGTCGGACCCTGGAGGATACCAGCCGTGATAGCGCCACAGAAGAGCGTGATGGTCTTGTAGAACACGTTGCCAGCCTCGATGTCCGGAACGATGACGGCATCGGCATCACCCTCTACGCAAGACTCCATGTTCTTCGCCTTCAGGGCGGCGGGAGAGCAAGAGGTCTTCAAGTCGAGCGGACCGTCGATGCGAACGGGACCGAAGAATCCCTCCTCGGCACGCTTCTTCTGCTCCAGATAGTCGGCGGTGCAGGGGAAGTGGCGCTCATCCACATGCTCAGAGCAGTGGATAAGGGCAATCTTCGGCTCGGCAATGCCAAACTGACGGCACAGGGCGGTGACATACTTGATCTGCTCCGTGCGCTGCTCGGGCGTGGGATAAGGAATCACGGCGGCGTCGGTGAAGAACAGAAGCTTGTGGTATTGCGGCATCTGGGCCACGGCGATATGGGTCAGCACGTTGCCCTTCGGCAGGATACCAGTCTCCTTGTTGAGCACGGCGCGGAGCACCTGGTCGGTATTGATGAATCCCTTCATGAGCACATCGGCACCACCCTCGCGGACGAGAGCCACGGCCTTCTGTGCCGCGTCGAGCTTGTCGTCAGTATCGACGAACGTCACGCGGTCCATCAACTCGGCGTATTGCGGGTCGTTCTCCACGGCCTGGCGTGCGCCAACCATAATTGCGGTTACGAAACCAGCCTGCAATGCGCGGGCCACTGCGCCACGCGTGGCATCGTCCTCGGGCCACACGACGGCAAGACGCTTCACCACCTTCTGCTCGGAGAGGTGGCGCAAGAGCTCATCAAAGTTCAGAATGCTATTCATCAGTGCTTGATTTTGTTCTGTTAATAGTGTCGGCAAAGGTACAGATTTTTCTTGAATTAAGAAAATTTTTCGTATATTTTTCTTCTTCTTGGACTACAAGGAATTCTCTACGCCCTACTTTGACACATCAAAACCCGTCGCTAAAAAGGAACCCACGACTGTCAAACAATTAAGAAAACACGCCACATAGATAATATTCAGAAATATTTGGCCGTATAAATTAATTTTTCTAACTATGTAACCACTCTTAAGAAAGAAGAGGACAAGGACAGACCTATTAACAACACAACCGATACAATCATGAGGAAAATGAAGTTTATACTGACAATGCTGCTCGCGAAGAAGGGGGAGCTGCCGCACTCGAAGGCACGCCAGGGTGAACTTGATGAGCGGACAGATTGATATCGACTTCGCCGTCTTCAACATCTACCAGTATGACAATGCAAACCTCACAGGTCACTACACGGGTCCTATGACGATGGAGTAGCATCACTACCAAACATCCCTCTTCTTCGGCCCTCAGATTGCAGTCCGATATGAGGAAGAGAAATACCGAAACGGGAAGCCCCCGAAAGTTGACGTTTATCAACTTTCGGGGGCTTGCTTTGATCTGTATTGCGTAAACAGAACTTTTACAGTCCTCTGGCCTTGAGCAGTCCCGAAGCATCGGGTTTCTCCATACCAGTGAAGTCTGTGAACATCAGCATTTGATCCTTGGTGTTGCCACGGCTCAGAATCTTGTCGCGCAACGCCTGGCCGACGGCGGGATCGAGCGCGCCATGCTGCTTGAAGTAGTCGGCGATATTGACCGCCAGGACTTCCGTCCACAGGTAGCTATAATAGCCAGCGGCATAACCTCCGCCCCAGACATGGTTGAAATAGGAGGTGGAGTAGCGCGGGGGAATCTGCGTATTGAGGAGTCCGGCATTGTGGAGCTGCTCCTTCTCGAAGGCACCAGCCATATAGGGCGACGGCACCTCGTCCGGACTGATTTTGTGCCAAGCCAGATCGACCCAGGTCGATGCGAGGTTCTCGCCGAGGGAGTAGGCCGTCTGGAAATTGATGCTCTCAAGCATACGCTCCTTCAGCTCTGCGGGCATCGGCTCTCCCGTCACGGTATGGCGGGCGAAGTGGTCGAAGATCTCGGGGATACTGGCAAAGGACTCGTTGAACTGCGAGGGCATCTCGACGAAGTCGCGGGCCGTGGCCGTGCCAGAGAGGGTGTTGTACTGGCAGTCGGAGAGTATCTCGTGGAGGGCGTGGCCAAACTCATGGAACATCGTGCACACCTCGTCCCAGGTGATGAGCGAGGGCTGACCATCGGGAGCCTTGGCGCTGTTGCACACGTTATAGACCACAGGAAGTTGTTTGCGCTGGCGGCTCTGCTTGGCAAAGGCATCCATCCACGCGCCACCACGCTTCGTGGGACGGCGGAAGAAGTCGCTGTAGAAGAGGGCCAGGGGCTTGCCGTCCTTGTCGATCACCTCAAAGACTTTCGTGTCGGGATGATAGCTGGGAATGTCCTTGCGCTCCTTGAAGGTCAGGCCATAGACACGGTTGGCAGCATAGAACACACCATTCACCTGCACGCTATCGACATTGAAGTAGGGCTTCACCTCGTCGTCAGAGATGTTGAGCATCTCCTTCTTCATCTTCGCCGAATAGTAGAAGCGGTCGTAGGGCTGAAGCTGGAAGTCGCTTCCCTCGGTCTTGCGGGCATACTCCTCTATGGCCTTGGTTTCGGCGTCGGCCTTGGGTGCATACTCCTTGATGAGCTGCTCAAGAAAGTTGTCCACGTTGGCTGAGTTTTTGGCCATCGTGTTCTCAAGTGAGTAGTCGGCATAATTGGCATAACCCATGATCTGGCCTTTCTCGGCACGGAGTCTTGCCAACTCAGTCACTATCGGGAACGTGTTGTACTGGGGATTGGTGCCGTCGGCACGATGGATGCTTGCCTCAAACACTTTGCGACGGAGCGCGCGGTTCTGAAGGCTTGCGAGGATGGGTTGCTGCGTCGTATTGATGATGACGATGCAGTAGGGGGCCTTGCCGCCACGCATCTCCGCATCCTTCTTGCACTGGGCAATGTCGGCCTCGCTGAGACCAGCGAGATCCTCCCGGTTATCAACCCAGACCACGGCATGGTTGGTCGCCTCGGGAAGGAGGTTGCCCCACTGCTGCTGCAACTCCGAGATACGGGAGTTGATCTCCTTCATGCGCGCCATTTTCTCGGCGGAAAGGAGTGCGCCCGAGCGCACGAAACTCTTGTAGATTTCCTCCGTCAGGCGCTGGTCCTCACCCTTGAGCTTCGCATATTCGTTATCGTAAACGAACTTGATGCGCTCGAAGAGCTGCTGGTTGAAGGATATCTCGTTCTCAAGACCCGTGAGCAACGGCATCACCTTGTCCTCGGCTTCGGCCAGCACGGGAGTCTTGTCGGCATTGGTAAGGCCGAAGAAGACGCTGCAAACGCGGTCGAGCAGGATACCACTCTCCTCGAAAGCGAGAATGGTATTCTGGAAAGTCGGCTTCTTCTTGTTGTCGACGATCTTCTGAATGTTGTCGCGCTTGATCTTGATGGCTGCCTCGATGGCAGGAAGGTAATCGCTCTCCTTGATGCGACTGAAATCGGGCGCACCGAAGGGCAAATTACTCTTCATCAGAAGAGGGTTCTGTTGACTCGTACCAGAAGACTGGGCCGATACGGTGACTGGAGCCTGCAAGAGCGTGGCGGCCAATCCGATAGCAAAGAATAACTTGTTGTTCATACGAAGGTATTGATTAGGTTGCAAAGTTAAAATAAATTATTCTATAAATCGGCTTATATTTCATCTTTTATGAAATAATTAACAAAATCCACCCTGTTATCGACGTATTTGTGCTAACTTTGCACTCACAGGCATAAGCTAAGACGTAAGTTAAGACATTAGCTAGGCATAAGTTAAGCATAGACTAAGACATAAGCTAAGCATAAGTTAAGACCAAGACAAAAATGTTTATAGTGATGATTTTCATATTCCTTGGCATCGGTGCGGGCTACGCACTACGCACAAGGACGACGTCGGAGGCCAAGCTTCAGGCCATCGGCGCATGGGCTAGCCGGGCCACAACGTGGCTCATCTGGCTGCTTCTCTTCATGCTCGGCATCGAGGTGGGTGCCAACGAGCGCATCATCTCCGCCCTGCCTACGCTGGGCGTGGAGGCGCTGCTACTGTCCCTCTGCGGCCTGTTGTGCTGCTGTACCCTGGCCTGGGTGCTATGGCGGATGACAAGGAAAGGAGGCGAGGGATGAAAGGCAGTTTGATCGTGGTGGGCTTCTTCGCCCTCGGACTGTTGGCAGGACGCAGCGGCTGCATGCCCACATGGCTCTTGGAGGGCGACATCAGCATGGTGGCTCTATGCGCCCTGCTCCTCTTCGTAGGCATCGGCATCGGTCTCAACCCAGACATGAAGAGCGAACTCAAAAGCCTAAGTCCCCGACTGGCTCTCCTCCCACTCGTCACCATTCTCGGATCATGGATGGGAGCGGTGGTAGCTTACCTGTTCCTCGGAGGTGGCATCTGCACTTTCCTGCAACATCGGGAACTGACGGACTGCCTCGCCATCAACAGCGGCTTCGCCTATTATTCACTATCAAGCATCTTCATCACCGAATACCGAGGTGCGGAACTGGGCACCATTGCTCTTTTGGCTAACATCATTCGCGAAATGGCCACACTCCTGCTCACCCCGCTATTGGCTCGTTGGTTCGGCCCGTTGGCTCCTATCTCATCGGGCGGCGCGACGAGCATGGACACCACCCTGCCCAGCATTACCCAGTCCATCGGGCAGCGATATGCGCCCTTGTGCATCTACCACGGTTTCGTGACCGACTTCACCGTCCCCTTTCTCGTCACCCTTTGGTGCGCATAGACAAGAGGGGGCAGCATAACTATTGTGAGAAGAAAAATACTAGCAACGTATTGGTTGGGCAGACGACACTTGCTTGTCCCCTTCCCTTCTTGGGGAGGGGGTACTGATGGGAAGACTAACTAATGTCAGGAGTGGTATCTTCAGCGCGCGTCTTAGCGCGCAAAATCTTGAAAAAAATACTTCAAAAACGACTTTTCTGAACATTAGATAATCATTAGTATATCATTAGATATATTAGAGGGGCGCGAAACGGCTTGATAGTCAGTTAGTTAAGTCGGTTATCGTCGACAGATTGGTAACATGTCGTCGACAGATTGGTAACATGTCGTCGACAGATTGGTAGCATGTCGTCGACAGATTGGTAGCATGTTGGGCACAAACTTCGACAGATTGGTAACATTGATAATATTTATTTTTACAAAAACATTTGAATTTGACGCGTTCTTTACATTATTGGGTAAAATGACAGGTATTTTCCTATTTTGTCTTGTTTTAACCCTTTTGAGTGATTCTATTTCCAAGTTTTATAACATATAGTATATCAGTAAATTAACAACAACTTCGACAAAAAGGTAACATCTTTTGCAATTTTGTTTCTCTCAAAGTGCGACATTTAGGTAGCATTTTGAAAAATATATACATGTTTTTCATAGTATTTGGTTCCACCATTTCCCTCTCCTATTTTTCCAGTCTGCTCTCTTGTTTCACCCGGCGTAGAATCTAGTTTTTCCCTACCCTCCTCCCCTACCCTTCCGTCTTTATGAGCTTAGCTTTAGTAGCTTCTGTCGGTCTGTTAGGTGCTGGATAGTGTGCGAGCACAAATCACGGATTATCCTCGATAATGTAAATAAATATGTCGTAAAAGAGAAATGCTACCTAAATGTCGCACATCGCTTTTGTCCACGGTTGTGAACCAATGCTACCAAAGTGTCGTACTTCCTGTTTTTTGCCGTTTGGTGAAATGTTACTAAAGTGTCGCACTTCAATGGGAATGCTTTCCATAAGATGCTACCTAAATGTCGTACATCGGTGCGACATTGACTGGTAAATGCTACCAAGATGTCGCACTTCCCTCCTTTTTCTATGCCCAACAAGCTACCAAAGTGTCGTTGATGGCCGGAAAAGTGATATAAAGATGCTACTGAAGTGTCGAAGTTGACTACTTGGTGCCCGTAAGAATGCTACTTAAATGTCGTACTTAGGCGTATTTTCTCCTAGAATAGCTTCTGAAAGTGCCGTATTATTTTGAAAAGTAGGGTATAAGATGCTACTAAAGTGTCGAAGTTGGGCGTTTTTGGGTCCTTTTTCCGTTTCACGAAATAAATGAAGGATACAAAATAGTAGATAATACAAACCGTAAACAACTTGATGTAATTTGCATTATATACTTAATAATCAATGATATAAAAGTTTGAAGAAAACAATTCACCTGAAAGTAAAAAAACATTTCACTTTTTTGTCGAACTTACATGGATTACCAGGAACTGTACTTTTTCTTGCTCTTTCCTCTTTGCCGCCTACTGACAGTGGTTTGCTTATCATACTCATAGACCCATTAAAATCAACTTATGAGACTTTTGTAGTAGCAGTTTTCCCCTATAGATAAAGCGAACAATGTAAAACAAATTCACTAAATGGAAAGCGCAATATTCAGGCTAAAATCGTCTTTAGAAGGTGTAAACCAGAATAATCCCCTAATTTTCCTTCCTAGAATAAAAAGCTTGCGTATGTTTGTGATTTTTCCAAGAAAATGCTTACCTTTGCAGAGTGCCTTTTCTATTCGTCTGAAGTCTTCTATACTTCCTGATGGAAAGACGCCCTATGGAGCATGGGAGGTGCGCATCGAAATGTAGAACTCTCAAAGCCTAAAAATCATTGGAACGAAAGACCTATACACATCTCCACAGACACATGGCGAGACGCGGGCTGCTACTCGTCCTTCTAGCCCTGCTTGCTTTGCCGCTCCTTTCCCAAACCAAGTATGCCTTGGTCATCGGATTGGGCAAGCAGGAGGACCGTGCCTGGCCGAAAATCAACGGCGACAAGGATGTGCCCCGTGTGCGGCAGATGCTGCGCAAGGGCGGATACGACAAGATTATATCGTTGGTCAATGAGCGCGCCACGAAGCGCAATATCCTCTCGGCGTTCAATACGCTGGTAGGAAAGGCCCGTCCTGGTGACATCTTCTATATCCACTATTCTGGCCACGGACAGCAAGTGGCCGATCCGCATCACGACGAACCTGATGGGCTGGATGAGTGTTGGATACCCTACGACGCCTATAAGAAGGCTTGTGCCCGCGACCGAGGCGAGCGTCATCTATCCGATGATGAGGTCAACTACTACCTTGGGCGATTGCGCGACAAGGTGGGCGAACGAGGCAAGATCCTTGTCGTCATCGACGCTTGCCATAGTGGAGATGCTACCTGTGGCGACGAAGGCGAGGAGGTGCTGCGCGGCGTGAGCGAGGTCTTTGATGCGACATGCCATTTTGCCGAGCCCATCCCCCGTGCTGTGTCGCGACGCAAGGAGCGCTGGATCACCATCAGCGCATGTACCAGTGCCCAGTCCAATGCAGAGCTGCGTAATCCAGTGGCGGGCCGGTTGACCTACGCTCTGTGGCAGATATTGTCCGACCAGTCTTCGATGAGCAACGCTGAACTGGAGCGACGTATCAAGCGTTTCTACCAGGGTATCCGGTCCCGTGTCTATCAGACCCCGGTAATAACGGGTGAGTATAAAGACCAGCAACGTATATCCGATTTTCTCAGATGATGGAGGTGATGACCGGGATGGACAGCGACGAACGGTTGTGGGAGGCACGTCTGGTGGCCGATGTGCGTGCCGGCGTGCGGTTGGCGGAGAATGAACTCTACGCCTATTGTGCCGATTATTTTTGGCGTAAATACCGCGGTGTGTTCTTTGTGGGAGAAGAAGAGGCGGCAGAGATATTCCAAGATGCTTTCATCGCCTTGTGGGAGCACATCGAGCGGGGGCGCCTGGTCTGTCTCGATGGAAACATGGTGGGTAAAAACGGCGCACCCCTGACCTGCAGCATCCTCACCTATTTCATGGGGATAGCCCGATTTAAATATCTCGAATGGTCCCGAGACCATGCCGAAGCCATCCGTACTGCTGATGGCGAGGACCAGGAGGACGACGTGACGCTTCTCGATGTCAAGGAGATGGCCGCCGTGCTCTACGACGAGGGAGACGGGGCGATGCTGGACATCGTTTGCGACCTTGTGGCCGGAATGTCGGATCGGTGTGGAGAGATTCTCACCAAGTTCTACTATGAGGAGAAGGATCTCGACACCATCCTGGAAGAGTTGCCGACCATCGGCAGCAAGAACGCCCTCAAGACCAAGAAGTATAAATGTATGGAGGGATTGAGGAATGCGGCCAAGGAGGTCTATCATAAGTATCTCAACGAGGAATAATAGATCAAGAAAAGAATACTTTCTAATGCTTTAACCATTCAACATAAAAAGACAAGAGCTATGGATATTAATTTTCAAGACCGAATAGACGAGTATCTGCTCCACCCAGATAGACTGTCGGAAGAAGAAAAGTCGCAGTTTCTGAGCGAGTTGGAGGCCGATCCCAAAAAACGTGCGCAGTTTGAGCTGACGCGCGATGTGCGTTTGGCCGTGACCAGTCGTGCGAGGAAGATGTCGCGTATGGAGGAGATGCGGACAATGTACGGCCACGTCCGTTCGCATGTGGCGATGAACTGCCTGAACGCGGCGGAAGACCGTCAGGATGCCCCGCGAAGCAAGCGGTGGGTGTGGTTGTCGGGTATTGCTGCAGCCGTAGTGCTGGGATTCTTCGTGACCAGACTTGTGCCAGGCTCTTCTTCGTCCGACGATGGACTGCGTGGCGATGATCAAGTATTTGACGGTACGCCATCGGAAGGTCACAGCTCCGCCCTGCCAGGCGACACGTTGTCGGCTGATACCATTGGCTTCGATCCCAATTGATAGTTCATTTATTCAATCGTTTTTCATGAGAAAAATACTGTTGCTTCTGCTTGCTTTCGTCAGTCTCACTTTGACCTTGAAGGCGCAAACGCAGTCCCTGGAGGACATGAAGTTCCAGTTGGAGCAGACCGACACCCTTTATGAGGCCGAGAAGTATGACGAGGTCCTCGAAATCTGCCTGTCCATTGGGTGCAGTACGGAGCGGTGTGACTCGGAGCAGGAGCGCACCGTCTATGTACGCAGCCAGATTTTGGCGTGCCGTTGCTATGACCAGCTGGAGCGGTATCAGGAGGGATACGAACTATCCAAGCGGTTGATGGCAACCCAGTTGACCGACGAGGAGAAAAAAGAACTGTCGGATGCTTATGTGAATAGCGCCTATTTTCTGGCGGTACCGATGATGAAAGGAAAAAATACCGACTATGGCAAGGCACGCGCCCTGCTCGAAGAGGTGCTCCCCTATGCCAACGAGAACGATTGGACGATCGTGATGAACAAGATAGGTGCTTCTTGGTATTTTGAGGGGTCGGTTTACTACCGAAAGCAAGATTATGACAAGACCAAGGAGTGTGCGCGTCGTGGTGTGGAGGTGTTCAGAAAAACAGGCAAGGTGAGCGACGAGATAGCCACGCTGAACCTCCTGGCTGACGCATACTATTATCAGTACGACTTGTCCAGTGCGATGGAGACGTACCGCTACGCTTTGTCGCAGGCGAAGGAAGCCGGCGAGACGGATTTGCAGATGAATGTCCTGAGTGATGTATGGAGGTTGTGCAACCTTATCGGCGATGTCCAGATGGCGCAGGAATGCAATGTAGCCATGGACTCGCTGGCGGAGCAAACGACCGACGAGGTGTCGAAAATGACTTATTATAACCTGCAGGCAGAGAAGGCCATGAGGCAGGAAAGCTATCGCGTGGCGGAACAGTGGCTCTTTCGGAGCGTCTCTTTGGACGAGGCTTCGACGAGCGGGAAACTGGGCTCGCTGGCGGGAATTCCCTATTTCAAATTATCCGAACTTTATCTGAAGGCGGGCCGTTATGACGACTGTATAGCTTATGCGAAAAAATACATGGAGCCTCCCCATGAGGAAATGTCGGCCGTAGGCCTGTACCGTTTCATGGGATATGGTCAGTTTATGGCAGAAGCTTATCGCTACAAGGGGGACAAAGCGGGCTGCTACGAAGTGGTCGATACGCTCTTCCTGCTCCTACCCTATCTCTCGGACCCAGAAGTGATCAATTACCTTTATATCCGGCGTGGCTTCTGTCGTGCTGCCTTTGGCGATCACGAGGCGGCGCTGGCTGACTATCAGAAGGCGGACGAGATACTCGCCACCAAGTATAAGCCCTCGGACCAATGTCGGGTTCAGCTGCTTGCTTTTTTGACCCGCCAGTTTCATGCAGTGGGGCGTGATGCGGAGGCGGAACAATGTAGCCGCAAGAATCTGGCTTATACCAAGGAACTGAACGGCGAGAATAGCTTACAATATATCGAGTCGCAGATACGGTTGGCTCAGGCCGAAGAATGGTCTGGGATGATAGGGCAAGGGTGTCAGGACTACCTGCAGGCCGAGGAGCGTCTGGAGCGGTGGGTACGCGACCGTCTGCCGTATATGGATGCCAATGAGCGCAAGGGATTTTGGAGTCCCCTCTCAGAGCTGTTCACGCTCATGACCCCTTATGCGCTGAAAGCTGGCGAACTACAGACGGCATTTACCCGCGGATGTTATGATGCGCTGGTGATGTCGAAGGCGTTCCTCTTGGACTCCGAGCGTTCTTTGTACGATATCATCAAGCGGGAGGGAACAGATGAGGACATGCGGCAGTATATGGCCATCGTGGCAATGAAGCAACAGATGAAAGGCTGGGAGAAGGATTATCAGCAAAATGCCGACCGTATCTTGGAGGCTTCCAAACAGCTTGAGGTGATGGGACGCGGACTGCAGGCACGCGTTCGGGGATATGGAAACAACACGGAGTTTATGGATGTGGACTATGAGGCGGTGCGCCAGTCGCTGCACAAGGACGAGACGCTCATCGACTTCACAGACTATGAAACGAAACCATCGGGTCGCCACTATGCTGCCTATGTCGTTCGCCAAGAGCAGCAATACCCGCTCTTGATGCCTCTTTTTGACGAGTGCCAAATCGACTCGCTCTGCATACCGCAGCCCTATCTTTATTATGATCAGGAGTATTCGCCCGCGATATTGCAACTTCTATGGACTCCCTTGGCCTCGCAGTTGCATGAGGGACAGACGGTTTACTATGTTCCATCACAGCTTTTGTTTAATATAGCATTGGAGTCGATTCCTCTTGCGGATGGTACGCTCTTGGGAGATCACTATCGCTTTATTCGTTTGTCGTCGGCTCGCGAGCTGGTGCGGATGAGAAAGGCAGACACGGTATCTAAGGAGCGCACGGCGGTGCTCTATGGAGGACTGCAATATGATGTAGCCTCGACGACCATGCAAGGTGAGGCAGAGAAGTCTGGGCAGTACCCCTTCCCTCTTGCCGAGGAAGATGTGGTTTGTGGGGGTGGAACCTTTGCTTACCTTCCAGGATCAGAGGAGGCTATCCGAAAAGTGGAGCGTATCCTTGGCGAGCACCATTGGAAAGTATGTACCTACACGGGGGCGGAGGGAACTGAGGAGTCTTTTCTAGCCATGAACGCCCACTCACCACGTATCTTGCAACTCTATACTCATGGATTCTATTATACGCCAGACAGGGCGAGCAGTATTGATTATCTCAAGGGATTCACAGATGCGATGCAGCTCTCGGGTATCGTTCTCTCTGGAGGCAATGCGGCATGGACTGGTAAGGAGTTGCCCGATGGCGTGAGGGGTGGAATACTCACGGCGGGAACGATTGCTGGTATGGACCTGAGTGGCACCGAACTGGCTGTTCTGTCAGCTTGTCAGACGGGTTTGGGCAAGGCTACTCCCGAGGGGCTCTATGGCTTGCAGCGCGCTTTCAAGAAAGCGGGTGTCTGTACGGTAGTGATGTCACTATGGGAGATCAGCAACAATGTCTCCCAGGAGTTTATGACCACTTTTTACGAGCGATTGATGGCGCAACCCAACGGGTGGGACAAGCTGAAGGCGTTCAGAGAGACTAAAGCCATCATCCGCGCGCGCCACCCCGAACCCTACTATTGGGCAGCTTTCGTGATGCTGGACGGATGCTTCTGATCGAGAGAGATTGGACGGATGAGTTTTTCCTTCAGCCTCTCCGCCCGCGAGCTTGGAACGAAAAGGATATCTCAAATCCGCAACGGTATGTCATGGTCAAAAGCAGGAAGTGGTGCTTTGGCAATCATAACTGCTGCAAGAATCAATGGTGAGTTAGAAAACTGGGTGGCAACGGGAGAGGTGGAATTCAAATGGTCAGATAGTCATTTCAACCGTACAGGTCGAAGTGTTTCCTCAAACGATGAATTAAGAAATAAAGCCCCAAGGCACCATAATGATTATTTTGAGTCCAACAAGCGGTTTGTTGAAATAGTTGAGGATTTGAGGCATGATTGAAAATATTTCTCCAAAATTAGTGAGTTTCTCAAATTTTATTTGTATCTTTGCCGTGTCTATCGTTGGATTTTCTTGTTTCCTTTTTGCAACACTAAGACAAGTAAATTCTTCGATATGGCAAAATCCTTGGCAACTTTTTGTTGCTCAGGCGTTTAAAGAGTTTAAATTACAATAGTGTTGCGGAATTAATGAACTAAAAAAACATGATGACAAAACAAATCAAAGACAGCCTTCAGATGCTGTTCATGGCCTTATGCTTAGTAATCGGTGGCTTCACACTGGCCGCCTGTGGCGACGACGACGATGATGCGGACGGTGGAGGAGGTGTCCAAACCAGCGGACTGACCATGGACAACCTCGTCGGAACATGGAAAATTATGCAATACAAAGAGGTGGAATACGACAAGGTGACAGGAGAAATTTTGGACGAAAAGAACGATAATACCGCACAAGACCACATCGTCTTCTACGCCGACGGCTGGCTCTGCTACTACGAGTACAGCGACGACCGAGGCACATGGGATGAGGAAGGAAAGAGTAAGTTCATCATCGAAAAGGGACAGCCGAAGTTCTTCGGAGGCGACTTCGCCGACGTACAAATCGTCTCACTCTCCGGCAACGAGATGACCCTGAAATGGAAATGGTCTTCCAGCGACACGGAAGACGAGAATAGTATCGAGGAAGTCACCGCGAAGCTGCACAGAGAGACCAAGCGCACCGACGTTCTTACGATAGGCGACGACTGGGACTAAGCCCCGTCCCGCAAACGACAAGGCCCCGCACGGGTAGCGAGCACGCCGCTCCATACAGCGCCCCGAAGGAGCAAACGCAAACACTCCATGCTGCGTTTGCTCCTTTCAGGATCTATAGCGAAATCAAAACGAGAGCTACACCAGGCGAGGCAAAATCTAAAGCGAAGTCAGGGGGATATGTTTTTATTGTTTTTACTCTGACTCATTCTCCAATTCATTCTCCAAATCCGACGTCCAGATGAACCAAGTGTACTCGTATCCCGCCTTCAGCGTTTCCATGGAGATGAGTGGGCTATATCCAGCCCCTGCCCTACTCCTTCATGTGGTCCGGTTGTGAGATGAGACCGTTTTCGGTCGAAGTCTCTACGGCTTGGTGGGGATGAAGTGAGCGGGTCAGAAGTGCAGCACATGCTGTTTCTGACCCGCTATTCGTTGTGATGGAGCGTGTTTGGGAAAGGATTCTGCTAGGCGGATCTCCTTAGGCCGCAAGCGCCCCAGAGGCTACTTCGTGATAAGGAAGTCTGTATTGTCTGTTGTCAGCTTGAGCGTCTCGGTGTGTCGCTCCATGACGGAGAAGGTTTTGTCCTGGTAGCGCAGATAGTGGACGGTCATCTCGTTGCCCTTGAGAGAGAGTATTTTCATAGCGCAGAGCGTGCCGTCGGAGAAGATGGCTTGTCCGTCTTTCAGGGTGAACATCGCACTGCCGTTGGCCGTCCAGTAAGGCGTCTGGTCCTTGTAGTCTCCTTTGATCTCCATGAACACGGCGCGTCCGTCGTTATAGAACACGAAGTGGTTCTGCTTGCTGGTCACGTCCCTGTTCCATGTGCTGGTGATTTTTCCGCCCTCTACGATTTGTCCCTTGCTATGGGTGATGAGCCAGGTGCCCTTGATGTCTCTCATGGTCAGTCCAGTGGCAGAGGGAGCGTTTTCGTTCCAATAGTCTCCAGGTCTCTCTGTGGAGGGGTCGTAGATGCCGAGGAGGTCGGTGCGATGGCTGGAGAGGCTGAGCGTGTCGACGTATTGTTCTACATCGTTGGGGTCTCCGTCGTCATAGATGGTGTAAACGATGACCATCTCATAGTCGGTACAGGAAACGATGCGTACGTCGCGGAGCGTGCCGCCCTGGAACGTGGCGAGTCCGTTTTGAATGGAGAAGGAAGCCCTCTCCTCGACCTCCCAAAGACGCTGGTCATCCTCATAGTCGAGGAGTAGGCAGCGTCCGTCGGCATAGAAGACAAAGTGGTCTTGGTCGCGTTCCACATTCTTGTCCCATTGCTTTGTCACCCTGCCGTTCTTAATCTCTTTGCCGCTGCTATGGATGCGCTTCCATGTTCCGACAACTCGCTCCATCGTCAGGTTCGTCGCAGTCCCTGTCGGAATTGTTATGCTGACGTTGTCATCATCATCGTCGTCACCACATGAGGTGAGTGTGACTGGTAGGGAAAACATTGCTGCGAGGAGCAGCAGGAGGTGGAATTTCTTCATCATTTTCTTTTTCATTGATCTTATGGTAGCATGGTTGTGGCAGTGCGTTTTGTTGTTTTCTTTTGGGACTTGCGTTGGTGCGTGCCCGTTGTCCGTGGAGTCTCGCACTACCCTATCAGTTCCTCGGACATGGGCGCAAAATTATATAGTCGGTTGGAAAGATGCAAATTTTTCCACACTTTTTTCAGATATTTCCCTACTGATATAGTTTTTTTATGAAAATGGAGTGGATATGGCCGGTTAGGGAAATGGTTGGAAAACTTGTCTTATACATACTCATTTGGCGGAATGATATAAGGAAATCCTGTTTTCAGATACGGATATAAAAAAAAGTGTCCGACTCTCCATGAGAATCGGACGCTTGGTAGGGACACCCGGGCTCGAACCGGGGACCTCTGCAATGTGACTGCAGCGCTCTAAACCAACTGGGCTATGCCCCTATGTCGTTCTGACAGGGTGCAAAGTTAAGCAATTTTATTCTAACCACCAAATTTATCGAACGTTTTTTGCATTCGCTCTATTGATAATTATTGTTGTCCAGTGTTTTACGATTCTCATTTGCGCTGCTGTGTACTACAAACTTTTCTGTGCGAAAAGATAGATTCCGTGGAGATAAGCCCTATGGGGAGGTAAGAGCGTAGAGCACAAAGGGCTACGCCTCCATCTGAAAACAGGTGAATGGAACCAGTCTGAACGCCTTGTCCTGACCCTCCTTTCTTCCTTCCTCCTCCCTTGTTCCTTCTTTGTTTCTCCTATTGTTTCCGTATCAATCCCGCATGGTTTCCGTATCGTTTCCGTATTCTTTCCGTATTGTTTCCGCTTCTGGAAGCGAGAATGATAGAACAACGAAAGAAGGAGGAAAGAAGGAAGAACGAAGGACGATACGGGAACAATACGGGATTGATACGAGACCGATACGAGACGGAGCGACTTCCGTCTGAGGAGGAAGGTGAGTATTTTAACTTTTTCATCATGGTCTGATAGATATTATGTTTTATATTTTGTCGCCTTGCCACGCATGGTGTCTCGAGGCAGGATTGCCGGCACGCCGGCTGTCATGACTTAGGCGTCATACAAAGATAACCTTCCGTCCGCCCGAATGCAAGACGATTAGCATGAATTAACGCCCCATTAACGCTTGATCCGTATCGATTTAACAAGTCCACTACCCGCCCAAACTCCCTTTGTTGCTATTTCTTTCACACGCCTCCTACTTTTTGCCGCAACCAAGGCCTTGCTGTTCATTTCTGCCTGCCGCTCCGATACGTCTCTCAAGTGAAGTTTGGATCATGAATAAACGTGACAACCTTTTCCAGGGTTGCTTATGTCGAGAGGCAAAGGTAAGTTAAGGTGAGGGCTGATCGTAACTTATCCTTATCTTCGGCCCTACTCTGCCCTATTGATGTTTAACGTTTAACGTTTTCGTTAGCGTATGAGACTACCAACTTTTTTATGAACTATTCTTATCCCGAACTGGGGTATATATCTATAAAAACAAAAACGACCACCACATTTGAGCATCGTTAAGAGGCTTGGCGAGGACTGTTGCTGCAACAGATACGAATAAAAATTTAGAAAACATTTTTTTTAGGAAGAAATAATACGCAAAAGTGGATTTCTTTGATATTTCGTGTAGTTTGAGTTAATATTATTTAAAATAATACGAGTGTGGCATCAAATGTTTTGGTAATTGAAATTTTTTAAGTACTTTTACAATGCTTGATGGCATTTTGCCATCTTTGCACGATATTTTTGAATAACGAAGCGTTATGCTCGACTTGCTAATGGAAATGTGAGAAACTTCTATTGTAATGCAAGGACAGTGATAACGGTTTGCGCATATAGCGTGGACTGGTTACTGCATCTACATTACAAGGGCAATTCTCACAGCCTCCATTAGAAGACGTGGTTAATCAGCTCCACGCTTCATAACATTAAAAGCTCTTGTGGCGGCTGGAGAGCGAGTACTTGTGTGATTATGAACGAAGAAAGAAACACTTATGATGGAAATGACGTTGAAACGACGAATCCATCAGTATCTTTTTGTCGCTATTGCGGTAGCAAAATTTTATCCAATTCGTCCTTTTGCTCTACTTGTGGAAAACCATTTGGTAATGAAGAGGTCCCTGTTGCTCAAGTAAATATCCCATCCACACGGTTTAATTCAATACGAACTGATGCACAGCCAGTGTATGCTTCCCAACAACCTCAACAGGCTAATCAGACAACAGTGATTGTAAATGAGAGACGGTCTAATGGATTTGGAACTGCTGGATTTGTATTTGCTCTTTTGGGTGTTATTCTATCATGGGCTCCCTTAGTTGGTTTTATCATTTGGTTCTTAGGCTTTTTATTTTCCTTTATTGGCTTATTTAAAGCTCCAAGAGGTTTGGCAATTTCAGGTTTTATCTTGTCAATCTTTGGAATTATTATCATTATCACCATCTTTGGTAGCATTGTTGCATTACTGAGTCAAATGTTTTAAATAACTTGAGTTCGACGAATTAAAATAACGTTTTATTTCTAACAATTGTCCTTTGAACAGTATGTTGGTTTCTTAGAAAAGAAACAATATGCAGCCAAAGCTCTATGGGTATTAGCAATGAAGTTATCGAATGTATTGTGTCTGGAATATTCTACTTGGGCTATGTTCTTAAGTTCGTGTCTGATATTTTCATGATATAAGGTGGAACTTAAAGCCAAAGAATCATCCTATAGAGCATTTTCCTCTTTGTGCGATGCTTTTTAATGTCTTATGAATACGGATTCTTTGGGCTCTACATTATTTGTTGTTACAACTTTTTTTGCTAATTGCCATTTTTTCACGTACTTATATTTCGTCGAACTCACGTCAAAACAAAAATAAAAAAATATGAGAAAACTTATTTCTGTCTTTCTAATATGTATATGTTTATCAGTTTATTCGCAAAATGAATTTGCTGATATTCAAGCAGAAGTTAACAGTTGGGATTCATCAATAGAATATGCTTCTGTCATAACTAATAAAACTCCCAAGTTCATAGACTTTACTACTCATCATTATTCAATTAGCGGCATTTTAGCTAAAGGAATATTGTGTGAAGGAACAACAGTCAAGTTTTATGATACAGCGTCGCTTGTTACTTATCTCCTTTTGGAGGGTAGAGTGTCATATCAAACTGGCAGATTGGTTGTCTTTGGAACCAGATATATTAAGACTTTGACAGGTACAAATAAGATACACGGAACTTTCTGTGTCTATAACTTGGATGATTTTACTATGAATTATAAGCCTAAAAAAGCTGGTACTTTAAGGATTAAAAGTTTGGAAGTATCATATTTGGAAGGTTTCTATTTGGAATGTCCTGTTATTGTGAGAATTAATGAAAAGAGTTCAGTGTATGTTGATGGAAAAACTGGAGGGAGAGGATATTCTTTCTTGTCAGCTAAAATCCCCAGTATTACACTCAATAATGATGACTCTTTTGATGTCTATAAATTACTCCTTCAAGCAAAAGATGATGTTAAGTTGTGTTGGGAAAATGGGGTTGTATTTGAAGGTAGTGTAAAGCCAACGATTAGAGAGGACAGCGCCATCGTTTTTCAAACCGTATATGGCCGAAAAACAGGAATGACATCTGGTCCTAAGAAAATCACTGTAAGCCGTGAGAATGGTAATATCGTATATACTCAAGAAAATAATGATGACAACAAACTTCTGTCAAAAGAAACGATGTATGTTAGGGATGATGGGACATTATCTGTAATGGATTATTGGAATATTAGAAAGATATACGAGAAATGCCATCTTGCTCATTGGACATATAGAAACGGGAACTATTTTGAAGGCTCAGTAAAGAGCACTATTACGGCTGATGGGGTTTCGTCAACGGCTACAAATGGAGTGTTCAAGTATCCGAATGGAGATAGGTTCGAAGGAGATGTGTCATCAAAGACTAATGGTCCGTTTTTTATTGACGGAACAACCTATTTTATTGATGGAACCACGTCTAAAGGTAATTGGCTGGATAAATTCAAGTTATCAAATAGTCAATGGGAAAAAGTATATAAATGTAAGAATCCATCCAATGCTATAGGTCTTGCAAGAAAACTAATGAAAAAATATGAGGAACAAATAAAACAAGAACGATATCAGTCTCTGGTTGATAGAGTAAAATCCCTCGGTAAAACACCATATCAAAAAGCTCTCATTGCATGGCGAGATAAATGGCTCAAAAGACTTGAAAAAGACTGTTGGGTTTCTGAGCAAACAATACTAAGCTGCATTATGATAGAGGGATTAGCTGGTTCTGTTATCAATCAGGCTACATTAGGATCATCAATGGCTTCCGCATTTATGGAAGCAGTTTTTAAAAGGCCTATGTTTTGTAAATCTATCGTTTCTGAAATGAATGTAGAATTGAAACAAATTGTAAAATTAGCTCAGCCTATTGAGATTGAACTTGAAAAGCTACAATCAGAGAAGTTAAAATCAAAAAAAAAACGTCCATTGCCATCTTTAAGGAATAACATCCAATAATAGGGATATACGTGTAATTGTACGATTTGAATGACATTGCGAACGTTCTATTAATTGGGGAATAAGGATAGGTGAGAGACTTTAAAAAAATAATCTCAGTGAAATGAAAAAATGCATTTGTTGTGGAGCACAGCTGGAAGAAGACTCTGTTTTTTGTTCTTATTGTGGGAAGAAGATTGAATTTCGATCTTGTTCCTATTGTGGCGCAAAATTAGAGGATGATAGCATTTTTTGTTCAAAATGTGGGATGAGACTACAGGATACACTTGAAGAAACTCCATCTCATGACGCAGAAATACAAGAAATCGATAACACCCCAAAGAAATCTTATTCTACGTGGTATGTAACTTGTTGTATAGTGATTGTATTTGTACTAATAGGTGGATTTTACGCCTTAAGTTATTTAAAAAATTCATCGACAAAAGAGACAAATACTACTGCAAAGGTCAACTGCGAAATGGAATTATCATTAATTGGTGACGCTGACGGTTTTCCATTGAAATTGACTTTGAGTATTATAAATGAGAATGTAACTGGTATATACAAAAATGTAAACTACGGTACAACGATGACAGTTCGTGGAACAATGGTTGGCAATATAATTTGTATAGAGGGGGCAGCAGATCACACTAATTAGGGTCTGCTGAATTATTATCTGTTCACAGACAGAGGGTAGCAGACGTAGACCCTCATAGGGACGATAATGACGAAAAACCGCCAGATTTCGGTCAGGGCAAGACAAAGTTCCCTCAGGAACTTCATC
>OQVT01000286.1_pt1 | contig 25985 bp, 19 predicted proteins | sample 1691561 | NCBI WGS metagenome assembly OQVT01 (sample SAMN03418260, study PRJEB22391) | human gut metagenome | biome: human-gut; feature: organic feature; material: feces | host: Homo sapiens | place: Tanzania | collected 2013-01 | reverse complement strand
CTTGGGTCTGGAATTTGTTTAGATAACTTAATTATGCTCATTTTGTAACTTTTAATTGTTTAATTATTCCTTACAAAGATACAAAATATTTTTGACATAAACAAATTTAAATAGTTAATAATCAATAAGATACGGCATTAATATCTATCTGTTAAAAGATAAAAAGTTTGATGCGTTTACCCTGCTTGGATACAAAGGCTAAATATACCTGGGTTGATGCTAACTATGCCGACTTTGGCGGCAGTTCCATCATGAATGTCAAAGATGGAAAGGTTGAGGGTAATACGAATACGTATTATGACAAGAATGGAAAGCTTTATACAGGTATGATGGATGGTCGAAGAATCTGGTTTCATACTGCAAAGGCAAAATCTTTCCTTCTCACCTCTGAGGTGATGAGAAACTATGGCCAGCATAATCTTAAAATAGGTCTCAACGAGTGGAACTTTGACTTAAACTACTGGTCTGCGTCAACACAATGGGATGCCAGTGTAAAGGAGTATCCAGAGTTTCTATCACATTCCATGGCTTCAGACCCGACAGCAAGAATAACTTATTATGGGTTCAATGAGATTTCTACAGACTATGCTATCGGTAATGAGAATAAGTTAGCAGGATATTTCACAGACGAATGGCGTCCTATTGAAAGCCTTCGTTTCTTCTATGGTGCACGTTTGGAGTGGTGTCGTATGTCTGTAGACCAATTGCCTTATGCACGATTTGCAGACATGTATGTCGGTGCAACCAATGCAGACGGTGTAACCATTACTCCACAGCACAGAACAAAGAATAAACTCAACTATGCATTTACAGTTTCAGCTACATGGTCCTTTTATAAAGGAATGGGACTTACAGCAGACTTTACTCAAATGGAACGCTCTCCTCGCATGACCGATTATGCCAACATGGGTCCACAGGACTTGCGACTCCGCATTCCATTGCTCCGTGGTGGAATATACTATCGCAATAAGTGGATTGATGTCACTTCAATGATTACCTGGATTCAGAAGACCAACAATACTGACCAGCAGGATATAACCAAACCTGGTACCAATATTTCAAAAACAACGTCTTTGAATTACAGTATTCAGACAGTGGGATGGACAACCAATGTGGAACTTGACCCTTTCAAGGGTGCGCATCTTCATGCCCTCTTTACCTATCAGAAGCCAACATACAAGGACTATTCTGTGACCGTAAAGTTTGATGATGGTGAAACCTCTGACTTAAATGCTACAGGCAACATTGTCAAGGAAATACCACAGATACTGATTGAGCTTGACCCAAGTTATACCTTTTACAAGGATAAGATGACTGTATGGGGCAGTTTCAGATATTTTGGAAAAACGTATGCTAACCTTTCAAATGCCCTTTGGTTTAACGGCCATTGGGAAACTTTCGCAGGTGTGAAATGGAATGCTACCAACAAATTATCATTCAACCTTGGGGTAGTCAACTTCCTGAACCAAAAAGGTGCCAGCGGTACAATATCCGGCTCAGAGCTTATTGGTCCGGAAGAAGCCAAGCGATTCAATGGCTACGTAATGTCCGGACGCTATCTTCGTCCTTTCACTGTTGAGTTTGGAGCAAGTATAAAACTATAAAAACCTATTGAATATGAATAAATTATGCAATTTTATGGTGCTTTTTATGGCTTTGTCAGGTAATGTATATGCCCAGAAGACAGAACCATGGAATGACCCTTTGGTGAACAACATCAATCGTAACGAGCCTGTTTCTGATTTCTTCGGCTATGAGAATAAGGAACTGTCTGACAGAAATGACAAGACGCTTTCAAAGAGATTCTTGTCTATTGAAGGAATTTGGAAATTCAATTGGGTGCAGAATGCCAATGAGCGTCCTTTAGATTTCTATTCTCTCAATCTTGATGATTCTAATTGGGGTAAGATGCCAATTCCTGGATGTTGGGAGTTGAATGGCTATAGCGTGCCAGTCTATACCAACTATAGATATGAGTGGGAAAATGAATGGGAATCAAATCCTCCTTATGTGCAGGATCTTGGCAACTACGTCGGATCTTACCGACGTAAGATTGTTATTCCTGAGAATTGGAATGGTGACAATATAATACTGCACATCGGCGAATTTTCCAGCAATATCAACCTATATGTAAATGGAAAGTTTGTTGGCTATGCTGAAGACAATAAGGTTGCTGCGGAATTTGACATCACTAAATATGTAGAACCAGGAAAAGAGAATCTGATAGCCATGCAGCTGATGAGATGGTGCGATGGCTCTTATTTTGAGGATCAGGACTATTGGAGACTTCGCGGTATTGCCAGAGAGAACTATATCTATGCTCAGCCGAAGTCACATATTAAGGACTTGAACGTAACCTCTTCCTTGTCCGATAATTATAAAGACGGTATCTTTGCCATTCGTTTTTCTACAGAATCATGTGATGGAAAGAATGTTCTGGTAGAATTGATAGACAAGAAAACTGGCAATACGGTTTTTGAAAGAAAGCAACAGTTACAGGGTGACAGTTCAACAGTAGAGTCAACCATTCAGAATGTAGCCAAATGGACAGCAGAAACACCGAATTTGTACACACTCAGAGCGACACTGATGGATGGAGATAAAGTATTGGAAGTTATTCGCCAAAATGTCGGTTTTAGAAAGATTGAGATCAAGGGAAAACAGCTCTTGGTAAATGGACAGCCTGTTCTTATCAAGGGTGTGAACCGTCATGAGATAGATCCTGATGGAGGATATGTTGTCAGTGTTGAGAACATGATTCGTGACATTAAGGTTGCCAAGCAATTAAACATCAATGCTATACGCACCAGCCACTATCCAAATGACCCACGCTGGTATGATTTGTGTGATGAATATGGTATTTATGTTATGGCTGAGGCAAATCTGGAAAGCCACGGAATGGGATTTGGTAAAGAGACTCTGGCTAAAAATGAGTTGTTCAACAAGACACACCTTGAGCGTAACATACACAATGTGAAGGTTCTCAAAAACCATCCTTGTATCATTATGTGGAGTCTTGGTAATGAAGCAGGTTATGGTAAGAACTTTGAGGATGCCTACGATTGGGTAAAGGCATATGATAGTTCTCGTCCAGTACAATACGAAATGGCATGTTCAACAGGCAAGCATGATGAAACCCGTCCTGTTGAGTCATACGAGTTGGCTGGTCTGAAGGTTGGCAAGACTGACATTTTCTGTCCTATGTATGCTGATTACGACAGTTGTAGAGCATATCTGGAAAAGGACTATTGTGACAAACCTCTTCTTCAGCAGGAGTATGCCCATGCCATGGGTAATTCTATGGGTGGATTCAAGCAGTATTGGGATTTGGTCCGTCAGTATCCTCAGTATCAGGGTGGTTTTATTTGGGATTTTGTTGATCAGGGTCTGCGCGACAAGAGCAAGATAACTGGTAATCAGATCTATGCCTATGGCGGTGATTATGGTCGTTTCCCTATGTCTGACGAGAACTTCAACAACAATGGCTTGGTTAGTCCGGACAGAAGACCAAATCCTCATGCTTACGAAGTGAAATACTTCCATCAGAACATCTGGAGCAAACTTGAGAACAAGGTCAAGGGTACAGTTTCTGTATTCAACGAGAACTTCTTTGTTCCGTTGAATAACGTAAATCTCGTATATTCAATAGAGGTAGAGGGAAAAAGTATGGCAAATGGTTTAATCAACCTTGGCAAATACAATATTCTTCCTCAGACAAGCAAGACCATTGCAATTCCTGGATATGCAAAGATAGTTGCAGACAAGAAATACAGAGGAAAGGAAAAGACACTGACTCTTTCGTACAAATTGAACAGTGATTCGCTTCTTCTAAGTAAGGATGAAGAAATCGCCCACCAGCAGTTTGTGATTAGCGACTATAAGTTCCCTGTATTGAATTCCTCTGAAACAGCCAAAGTCAAGGCTGTAGATCATGCCAAGTATCTCGTTCTTTCTGCCAATGGTGTGGATGTTACCATCAGTAAGGCAACAGGACTTGTTTCTTATTTGGATGTTGACAAAACACCTATGCTTGTAAGAGGATTTGATTTGACTCCAGACTTCTGGAGAGCATGCACAGACAACGATTTTGGTTCACATATGACTACATTAAGTGCAGCATGGAATAAGCCAAGTATGGAACTGAAGAATTTTACCCGTAAGGAGAATGGTTCTGTTGTTGCCGAGTTGTATCTCAAAGAAACAGAGTCTACACTGACTCTTACCTATACATTGAATAATAATGGAGAACTGACTGTTGAACAAAATCTGAAGGTAAATCCTGATGCGGAGAACAAGCCAAATCTTCTGCGCTATGGAATGGAATTGCAGATGCCTAAGGAGTTTGATAGAGTTGAATTCTACGGAAAGGGTCCTAACGAGAATTATGCAGACCGTAACAACTCCGACAGATTGGGCATTTTTACCCAGTTGGTAAAGGATCAGTATTATCCATACGTCCGTCCACAGGAGTCTGGCAACAAGACGCAGGTAAGATATTGGAAGGTTCTGACAAAAGACAATAAAGGTCTGGAGTTTTTCTCCAATGAGCCAATGGAGTGTTCAAGCCTGAACTATCTGACTTCAGATCTTTACCGCGGACCGGTAAAGAACCAAGAACATTCTGGAGACCTTGTACCACGAGACTTTACCTCTGTACACATTAGTCAGAGACAGATGGGATTGGGATGTGTCGATACATGGGGCTCATTACCTATTGAGAAATATATGCTTCCTTATCAGGACTATGCATTCAAATTCGTGATTCGTCCTGTAAGATAACCAAATAGTCCTCACTCTGAGAAATCAGAGTGAGACATTTGTAGAATCATTGTCTGCAGCATTTGGCGTAGTCTTCTTTCCTGTGCAGGAAGCCAGAATTGCCAGAGAACTTATCGCTAAAGCAATCAGTTTCGTTTTCATACTTTCCTTTTAAGTTCATTAGTGTCTCGTTTAAACGGGACACTAGCTTGCCGTGGCAGCCATGGTGATGACGGGAGCTGTTGTGTCACTCGATTTTGCGTGGAGCTTTGCCGGTTTCATAATTAATATATTTTTGTTAACCCATTACCACATCAAGCACCATCATCAGCACGAAACCTATGGCGAAGCCGATGGTGCTGAGATTGCTGTGCTGGCCGCTTGAGGCTTCAGGGATTAGCTCTTCCACCACTACGTAGAACATGGCTCCTGCTGCAAAGGCGAGCATGTAGGGTAGGGCTGGCATAATGAGAGAGGCAAGCAACAGTACGGCAATGGCTCCTATAGGCTCTACCACTCCGCTCAGCGATCCTAACACGAAGGATTTCCATCGGCTGTTGCCTGCTGCCCGCATGGGCATGGAGATGATGGCGCCTTCGGGGATGTTCTGAATGGCAATGCCCAATGACACGGAAATGGCAGCGGCTAACGAGATATGCGAAGCACCGTTTTCGGCTCCTGCAAACACCACGCCTACTGCCATTCCTTCGGGCAGGTTGTGGATGGTTACGGCAAGGGCAAGCATAGCTGTCTTTGACATGTGCGACTTGATGCCCTCGGGCTTGTCTGTGCCAATATGAAGGTGGGGCGTAAGCTCGTCGATCAACAGTAGGAAACCGATGCCTAACAGAAAGCCTATGGCTGCCGGTACTACCGACCATACGCCGCTCTCTGCCTTCATCTCCATAGCAGGAATTAGCAAAGACCATACGGACGCTGCTACCATCACTCCAGAGGCAAAGCCCAACAATGTCTTTTGCAATCGTGCAGACATCTCGTCTTTCATTATGAATACGAAAGCCGAACCAAGCATCGTTCCCAATAGCGGAATCAGAAGTCCAATGATTATTGTTGCTGTCATTTCTGTCATAGTCTTTTATCTGTTAGTTACGATGCAAAGATACAATTTAGTTGTGAGTCGGGCAATACCTATAAGTGATGAAACTCCTTCCTTGTCTTGGCCATTGCTTCCGTAGCCATGTTATGGGTCTCTATCAGCAATGGGCTCTTGTGGTATTGCACAATCTTGCCCCCTACTGATTTGTGCCTTTTCTTTTCCTCAATGCATTGTAGTATCAAGTCGGAGTTGGCTCTTGCCTTCCTCCCTCGCGGCTCGCAAGAGATTGCAAGCGAGTTTGCATCTTTGCTCTCACTGTTCGTTCGGGTGGCTGATTTTGATGTTGGAGCCTTGTCAAAGTTCTGAATATAGGCGGCGTTGGTCAGGAAAACGATGTCGGAACCTTCCGGGATTTCCTGCATCACCTTGATCATAAGTGTCAGCATCATGCGGAACTCCGTGGTGTGGAGGTCGCTGATTACATCACGTCTGATGATGGTGCCGTTATGTTGACTCTTGGTCTTCTTCTGTCGCGACTCGGCAGAGTTCAAACAGGTTTGACTCTGCTCTCGCTGCTCCATCAGTTCAATTACAGCGGCAGCACCACCGGCTCGCTCCTTATGGCCATAATCACATAAGCCACCTATCCAAACGTAATATGTAGAGGTATCTTGTGTCATAATAGTTCTCTTGATTTCTGTACAAAAGTACCACAAATATTGCTAAGTGTGGTACTTTTGTACGGGATAATGAAAAGGCTCTTTCTCCGATGTGTGGTTATTCGTCTTTTTCTGGTAATGAGAAATAAGTGTCTCTATTTCAAAGCGACAAGTTGTAAACGTGTGGCGATTTACTCCAAGCCTTGATCTTTGCCAGCTCCTCCTCCTTGTATTTGGCAAACACCGTCGGAGATATGATGTCGCACACTGCTCAGTTGTCCATTAATAACTCAAACAGTCAATAGTTAGTAGAAATCTCACCCCAATTCACCTCAAATGTCATATTACCCCAAAAATGTAAAAAACCATCAGATTGTCTGGTTTTTGGCTGTAATATTCTGATAACCAAGTGGTTGGCTGTCTGGCGATTGTCAGGCAATTGTCTGGATGGTTTGCTGATGAAAGTAATTGTCAGATGGAAGTAATTGACAGATGTGAGGAATTCAGACGACAGGAATCGTTTGTGTTGGCAGAATCTTGTAATACGGGAATATGGGTATTACAACATTAACTTATTGGGCAGATGTCTGACAGCAAATCTGCCCAACAGGGGCAAGCACGTTGCCCATGATGGGCAAGCACGTTACCCCAGTTGGGCAAGCACCGTGCCCAATTTCAACCCGAATCGGTCATTAGGCCGTTCAATGTGATATTATACAAGAAAAATTTCTTGTTTCTCTCTAAAATGGTTATCTTTGCAGCGAATTCAGGTTATATAGCCAAATTGTGAAATGAGCAAGAAAAGAAGAAAGTCCGGCAGACGCATTGGTCTGCAGGCGATAACGCTATGTATAAGTACCGCAATGGTACTGATTTTATTGGGAATGGTGGTAACCTCCGTGCTTACGGCGCAGAATCTCTCCTCTTATGTGAAGGAGAACCTCACTGTGACGATGGTGCTGAGCGAGGAAGTCACCGATCCGCAGGCAAGGCAGATGACCGTTGCCCTGCAGAAGCTGCCCTATGTACACCGTGTGACCTACGTCAGCAAGGAACAGGTGCTCAAGGAGCAGACTGCCGCCATGGGCACAGACCCGAGCGAGTTTATCGGTGAGAACCCCTTTGTCGGTTCCATGGAGCTGCAGCTCAAGGCGGATTATGCCAACAAGGACTCGCTGAAATGGATTACCAAGAATCTTAAGGCTGACAGCAAAGTGACCGACATCACTTATCCGCAAGACCTCATGGACAGTGTGAACGACAATCTGCAGCGCATCAATCTGGTGCTGCTGGTGCTTGCCGTACTGCTCACCTTTGTGTCGTTCTCGCTGATAAACAACACCGTGCGCCTCGCCATGTATGCCCGCCGTTTCCTGATCAACACGATGAAACTCGTGGGAGCGTCATGGGGATTCATACGCTGGCCGTTCGTCAGAAGCGCCATGTGGCAGGGACTGCTCGCTGCGGTGCTCGCCGATGCAGTGCTTGCCGGTGGAGTGTATGCCCTGTATATGTATGAGCCCGACGTGCTCGTGGTGCTCACATGGCAGGTGATGGCGATTACGGGAGTGTCGGTGCTGCTCTTCGGACTGCTCATCACGCTCTTCTGCTCATGGCTCTCGGTGAACAAGTTTCTGAGGATGAAAGCCGGAGACCTCTACAAGATTTAAGGCCCCTTGGCTGTCTCCATCCTTAAGCGCCACTTTCCGGCCCTTGTAGGGATTAAATAAGAAATACATTAAAAACGTTACATAATAATGGACAAGAGAAATTTTGCATTTGACCGCGTGAACTTCATGCTTATCGGCATCAGCATGCTGATAGTGATAGTCGGCTTCATATTGATGAGCGGCGGCGGTTCGACCGAAGAAAAGTTCGACCCCGAGATATTCAACACTATGCACACTACCGTAGCGCCTATAGTATGCTTCATCGGTTTCGTGTCGATGATATACGGAGTGATGAGAAAACCTAAAGACGATTAAAGCATAACATAAGGAATAGAAATGAATTGGTTTGAAGCATTGATCCTCGGTCTCGTACAGGGACTGACGGAATACCTGCCTGTGAGCAGCAGCGGCCATCTGGCTATCGGCGCCACACTCTTCGGAGTGAACGGTGAAGACAATCTCGCATTCACCGTGATGGTGCATGTGGCAACGGTGCTCAGCACCCTCGTGATACTGTGGAAGGAGATTGACTGGATCGTGAAGGGCGTGTTCAAGTTCAAGATGAACGAAGAGACGAAATATTTCCTCAATATCCTCATCTCAATGATACCGGTCGGCATCGTGGGCGTGTTCTTCAAAGGCACCGTGGAGGAGATATTCGGTTCCGGACTCCTCATCGTAGGCTGCATGTTGCTCGTAACAGCATTGCTGCTGATATTCTCATACTACGCCAAACCACGCCAGAAAGAGAAAATCAGCCTTAAAGATGCCTTCATCATCGGTCTCGCACAGGCAGTGGCAGTGATGCCTGGACTCTCACGTTCCGGCAGTACCATAGCTACAGGACTGCTGCTCGGCAACAAGAAAGAGAAGCTGGCACAGTTCTCCTTCCTTATGGTCATTCCTCCAATCCTCGGTGAGGCATTGCTCGACCTGCTCAAGGGACTCAAAGGCGAGCAGGCATTCGGCGGAGTAGACACACTGCCACTCGTGGTGGGCTTCTGCGCCGCATTCATATCCGGATGCTTCGCCTGCAAGTGGATGATAAACATCGTGAAGAAAGGCAAGCTCGTATATTTCGGAATATATTGCGCCATCGCCGGTGCGGTGACCATAATCTGCTCATTTGCATAACAGAAAAGAACAGACATACAGATGAACTTCAACAAGGGAGAGATAATCTGCATCGACAAGCCATACCGCATGTCGAGCTTCGGGGCACTTGCCCACATCCGTTTCCTGATTTCAAAGAGGATGGGAGTGAAGAGGGTGAAGACCGGACATGCCGGCACACTCGATCCGCTTGCCACCGGAGTACTCATCCTATGCACTGGCAAGGCAACCAAGCGCATCGATGAACTGCAGGCGCACACCAAGGAATATACCGCCACACTGCAGCTCGGTGCCACGACGCCAAGCTTCGACATGGAGCACACCGTGGACCATACCTATCCCACGGCGCACATCACACGTGAGCTGATAGAGGAGACGCTGCCAAAGTTCGTGGGAGAGATACAGCAGGTGCCGCCTGCATATTCGGCATGCAAGATAAACGGAGACCGCGCCTACAAGCTCATGCGCGAAGGCCAAGACGTGCCGCTCAAGGCAAAGACCCTGCGAGTGGACGAGATAGAGATGACCCACTTCGACGAAGAGGCAATGCAGCTGTCTATCAGAGTGGTATGCGGCAAGGGAACATATATCCGCGCTCTGGCACGCGACATCGGAGAAGCTCTCGGTAGCGGAGCCTATCTAACAGCCCTGCGGCGCACAAGGGTGGGCGACGTGAGAGTGGAAGACTGCATCACGCTTGATGACTTTCCGCAGTGGCTCGCAGAGCAGGACATAGAGGAGAACACAGAAGAAAATTGAAAATATATAAAGGTAAAGCAAGAATATGAAACTATCGCAATTCAAATTTAAACTTCCAGAGGAGCTTATCGCACTTGAACCGTCATACCATCGCGACGAGTGCAGGCTGATGGTGGTACACCGCAAGTCGGGCACCATCGACATGTTTCAGAAAGACGATAAGGGACAGGAGCTGAAGGATGCAGACGGCAACCCCGTGTACATGGACTTCCGCAACGTGCTCGACTATTTTGATGAGCACGACGCATTCATATTCAACGACACGAAAGTCTTCCCGGCACGTCTCTACGGCACGAAGGAGAAGACAGAGGCAAAGATCGAAGTGTTCTTGCTGCGTGAGCTAAACGAGGAGATGCGCCTGTGGGACGTGCTCGTGGAGCCGGCAAGAAAGATAAGAATAGGCAACAAGCTCTTCTTCGACGAGAGCAGTTCGATGGTGGCAGAGGTGATCGACAATACCACAAGCCGCGGACGCACACTGCGATTCCTCTACGATGCACCACACGATGAGTTCAAACGCGACCTCTTCGCGCTCGGTGAGGCTCCGCTGCCACACTATATCGTGGACAGGAGAAAAGCCACCGACGAAGACCTGGACAGATTCCAGTGTATATTCGCAAAGAACGAGGGAGCTGTCACAGCACCGGCAAGCGGACTGCATTTCAGCCGTGAGCTGATGAAGAGGATGGAAATCAAGGGCGTGAACTTCGCATTCATCACCCTGCACTGCGCACTCGGCAACTTCCATAGCATAGAGGTTGAAGACCTCACCAAACACAAGATGGACTCCGAGCAGATGCACATCGGAGCCGAGGCATGCAGCGTGGTGAACGAGGCAAAGCGCAATGGCAGACACGTATGCGCCGTGGGTACAAGTGTGCTCAAGGCCACAGAGACCGCCATCGGTACAGACAAGATGCTGAAGGAATATGAGGGATGGACAAACAAGTTCATCTTCCCTCCATACGAATGCGGACTCGCCGACACTATGATTGCCAACTTCTATCAGCCGATGTCGCCGCTGCTCATGGCAACATGCGCTTTCGGAGGATACGAACTGATAATGGAGGCATACAAGAAGGCGGTGGAAAACGGCTACAAGTTCGGATGCTACGGTGACGCCATGCTGATTTTGAACGACTGACGCAGATGATAGCATATCTTTCTTTGGGAACAAACCTCGGCGACAAACGCAAGAACATCGCCGAGGCAATAAAAAATATCGGAGAGCTGGTTGGCGACGTAGTGCGCCAGTCAGCTCTTTATGAAACGGAGCCTTGGGGCTTCAGGTCAGACAACCGCTTCGTCAACGCTGCCGTATGTGTGGACACACAGCTCTCACCCCGCCGGCTGCTCGAAGTGACACAGCGCATAGAGAGGGAGATGGGGCGCACGCTGAAATCCGACGGCGGTGAATACCACGACCGCATCATAGATATCGACATACTGCTCTATGGCGACCTGCATATCGATGAACCCGACCTGAAGATACCGCATCCGCTGATGCACGAGAGAGACTTCGTGATGACGCCACTCAATGAAATAATGGAGGAATAACAAGAAATGGGTATAGAAAAAGGTATATTCAAGAGAATGGAACTGCTCGTCGGCGAGCGTGTGATGCAGAAAACCGCTGAGGCACGGGTGATAATCTTCGGCGTAGGCGGAGTGGGCAGTTGGTGTGCCGAGAGTCTTGTGAGGTCTGGAGTCAGACATCTCACCATCGTCGACTCCGACAGAGTCTGCATAACCAACGTGAACCGCCAGCTCATGGCTACCACCAGGACCATCGGACGGGTGAAGGTTGAGGTGCTCAAGGAACGACTGCTGGAGATAAACCCTACGGCAGAAATCGTTGCCCTGCAGAAAATCTACGACGAGACCACAGCCGACTCTTTCAATATCGGCAGCTACGACTATATCATCGACGCCATCGACAGTCTGAAAGACAAGGCACTGCTGATTCTGGAGGCTTGCAAGACCGATTCGGTGCTTCTCTCCTCTATGGGAGCAGCACTGAAGATGGATGCGAGCAAGATTGCCGTTGCCGAATTTTGGAAGGTGAAAGGCTGTCCGTTGGCACGTGCGTTGAGAAACAAGTTCCGCAAGATGAAGGTGCGTCCGGCACATAAGTTCAAATGTGTATACAGCGATGAGCTCCTGCATAATCTCGGCACCAGCTTCACCTGCGGTACAGACCAGTGTGTATGCTCCAACAAAGAGGAGGTGCCCGGCGACCCGGCGCTTGCCGACCATAACTGGAACAATTCCAAAGCGCAGATAAACGGTACTGTGGCACATATCACGGCGATTTTCGGTTTTACCCTCGCCAGCCTCGTAGTAAACGACCTCTATCAGAAGGGACTTGCCGAGGCAAAAGACGCGGAATGATAGGTCTTGGTATCTTCGCCTTTGCGTGAACATTAGCGTGTCAGATTCTAATTTCCCCCCAGGGGGATAAAAACGAAAAAGCCACCCGCTTGGGTGGCTTCTGTATTTTGTATAACATTACTGACATTCACTTTCTTTTCTTTCTTTTTTGACCGTTACCCACGTGCCTGTTGCTGTATTTACAGCAAACAGGTGTGACTAACTAAAATCAAACAACTAATCTTACCTAAATCTATAATAACCTAACTAATAATCGTTTTCAATGCCCTTGGGCATCATTCAATCCTTGAAAAACAATCTTTTCTCTTTACCTTAATCCTTTTTCCCACCGCTTTTCGTAGCGGGGGAATCATACCTATCTTCTTCGTTATCCTTGCCGTCGAGCGGCTTTAAACAATCCTTTACCTCTAATTACCTATTTCACAATCTTTCATTACCTAATATTTCTATGGCCTTTCTGTTATCCTTATCTTTATTATCATCAATGACCAACTTTGTTATCCTCAATCTTCATTACCTGAAAAACTATCGTTTCCTTGTTTCTAATACCTTTCTGGTCATCTCTGCATCTTTGTTATCCTTCCTTCAATCTTTGTCTTTTACCTTTCTAATGACCTATTTCCAATCTTCTTTACCTTTCTAATAACCTATCTTCAATCTTTTTACCTCTAATAACCTATCTATTTGTTATTTCTTCTATTGGCGTTGTGGAGGTCTTCTTGTGTGCCTCCTTGTTTGTTTTGACGTTGCAAAGATAGTATTGTTTGCGTACACAACAAACAAAAACATGCTAAATAACATACTTTTCCTTGATATTTTGATGTAAATCAAAGTATTTCTGTTATCGTACACAAATGCAAACGATTTCTTCTTTTTTCCTGTTGTGTTCATTGGGTTAAAAGACAAACAAAATCCACTCTTCTAAAAAAACAAAATCCAAGCAAGCCCTAATGTCCGATTTGGAGTATAAAAAACGCCGCCTCTGTCATTGTGACAAAGGCGGCTGTATCTTTAGTGAGTATTGGCGGTAATGCGGTTACATCAGGATGCTCTTCAACACACCCAACCCTTTCTTCAAACCACGGGTCTTCTTCTGAGATTTGGTGCTGGCGTTCTTCGCCTTTTGTTTGGTGTTAGAGAAGCTGGAGCCGCGCCAGCGCACGGGGTGCAGATACTTAGATTCGAAATAGAGGTGCTGACCAGTATATTTGTCTTTCACCTCGGTAGAGCCGTTGTAGCCCTTCATGCGATATACCCACACTCGCTCGTAGAAACCTAATGTAGAATTGGTGACACCGGTGTTGTGGGGCATCGTGGAGAGGGCATCGTGACTCGTATAGGTGGTAATGTAAGCTACATTGTCGCTATCCGACACCGTCTGCGCCCAACCAGTATGCTGCGCCAGGGTGGCACGTTCGGCAGTAGCCAGCGCCAGCTCGATGGAGCAAGGGGCGTTGGGCGCCAGGGTGGTCTTGGTCACTGGGTCGACAAGCTCCAGCGCCTCCATAAACGCCATGGGCTCCCTGGCCCACTCCTTGAGCTGAGGGCTGTCGGTATAGGCTGCGAGGTTGGAGTTGTAGTCGGTATAGGCATACTTGGAGTTCTGCTCAATATAGCGCAGGGCACGATAGATGAGTGTTGCCATCTCCTGACGTGTCACGGGAGCCGACATGTCGGGAGTGCCATCGGCGATGTCGGCAAAGAGGTTCAACTTGCCTTCGTCGGCGTTCTTCTCGGTCATCTCCTTGATGAGCCTCAGGGCTATCGATGCCACCTGCTGGCGGGTGGCGGTTACGGTGTAGTCGTTGCCCAAGAGCTGCTCGTCAATGAGATTGTCGCAGAGGGCACGGTTAACCTCGTCCTCTGCCCATACGCTCTTCTTCACGGTGCTGCGGACGGGCAGCGTGAACATATCGGGCTGAGGGGTAGTAGCCAGTTTGGCATTGTCTTCGCGCATATTCAGCTGGGCCTCCATGTGCTTACGGAACAGGGGCAGCGTGCCTCCAAAGCCTGCTGAACGGCGATGCTTCTCGGTGAGATGGCGCTGCTCATAGTTGGACGACATGCCACACCATATACAGCTCTGCCAGTAGATATGCTCGCCGGCGGCATTGGTGCCCACATAGGCTTGATCTGTGGCGAGATTGGCCTTGAAGTAATGGACGCCAGGAATGTAAGTCTTTTCGTCTTCTGGCTTAAGGAACATGAAGGTGTGATTGGGATTACGCTCGCACTGGCCGCAGATGCTGCAGGAATAATACACCTTAGGGGCTTGCGTACAGGTGTAATACTGCATTATACGGTCGGCGGTGAACAACCTCGACACAAAGTTGTGCTTGGTGCATGGGTTCTTGGTAGCCTTGAGTCCGGCCTTCTGGGCTTCGGCCACATTGCCCGTATAGGTTCTCACGGTGTAGGGCGGAAACTTGGCATGGCGCGCCATGAGCGCCTTTACGGCTTCTGCCTGCTTGGCAGGCACACACAGCGTGGCATCGCCCGCAAGAAACATGGTGCTGTGGCTTTGGTAATAATAGCTATCGGGCCAAATAGGGTTCTTCATACCATCGTTGAGGACGCGCATAAACGTCACGGCATTGACTTTGTCGCTGAGCCACACCTCCTTGAGATTGTAATAACCAGACTGATACAGGCTCAAGCTTTCAGCAAAACGTTTGTAATCGTCCTCGTTACCAGTATCCACAATGACCTTGGTAAGGAAGACACGGTTGGGGCCTTCAAACTCAGGCAGCGGGTCGTGGGTCTCGGTAATGGTGACCACATCGTGGGGATGTAAAGAGCCACAGCAGGCATCGGCCGTCGCTGTGGAATAAATGTTATGGCTGGCACGACTTCTCTTCTTGTTGGCGTTGTAATCTCCAAACAGGTTTTCCTTCTCCAGGTTGCCGCCTTTGCCGCCAGGCACGGTGAACACAGCGCTGAAACTGGGATAGTAAGGGCCACTGATATTCACGCGGGCGGGGGCGCCGTTTACGGTAATCTTAATCATGGTGTCGTCTACATAATAGTCGCCGTTGCGCATCTGGTACTTGAGGATGTAAGGGCCCTTGGTGTCGAGCATCACCTTGATTGATGCCCTGTAAGAGTAGCCGGCCTTAAACTTGGGGTGGCTGGGGTCCTTGGTGTCAAACTCGCCTTCCCAAATAATGTTCATGATTGAGGCGATGCCCTGCTGGACCAGGTCGCCATAAGAGGTCTTTGCGGCGGTGAGTTTGAGCTCTTCGCCCTCCTGCAACGTCATTCCGGCTTGGGGCACCGGGATGGTGAGGTCGAGAGAGGTTATCACCTTGTTGCCGGCAGCCTTCATGGTAGAAGGAAGCAGCGAAAGCACAGCAATGAGTGGGGTCAGGAAGTGTTTCATATTCGCTTTGTACATTTGGTTAGAAAATCAGTTAATGTGCAACACTGTGGTTAATGATATCTTTAGAATGATTGAGCAACTACCTGTAATCGGGAGTCAGCGTCCAGTCGAAGAAACCTCTTATGCCTGTGTTGCGAAGACAAACAAGAGCAATTCTACCACTGACGCAGCAAATTTACGAATTAATTCCGACAAAACAACTCCTTCGGGGAAATAATTTTCATCGATATAAACACAAACTCCGCAATACACACGATGATGTATTGCGGAGTCTATATTGGGGATGATAATCTATCAGAAGCTAATCTTGGTGCCGAGGCTCAACTTGGCCATCGCCTCAACGGGATAGGAGTTGTGGGAGCGCTCGATGGTCTTGCCGAAGGCTGCCACCGATGGTTCGAGATATATCTCAACCTGTGGGGAGACACGCACACCAGCCTGGACGGCTGCCTGGAGACCGGGGGCGTAGGTGGGGCCATGACCCGAACGGGTGGCCACATTCATCGAAGCACCGAGGAGGGTGGTAAGCTGGAACACATCGCTCTCGGTCGACTCGCCGGTGATGGCGCTCTTGACGTTGAGCATATATCCAGCCTGCAGAGAGTGGATGCTCTGGTTGTGCTCGCCACGGCGCTGGGCGGTGAGGTTGCTCAGGCGCACATAGGCACCATTGGTCTGGTCGAGCCAGCGACCATAACCCAAGTCGGCATTGAAGGTGAACTTGTTGCGGTAAGGACTCACCTCGCGGAACGAGCCCGAATAGGTACCGACACCCAGTCCGGCCATCACGACATTGCTATGGGCGGGAGCACCATGGTTGTCGCGCTTGCCCTGATGCCGGTTCATGCTGTAGTCGAGACCCAGCAGCAGCTGGGGCATCACACGCTGACTCTGGCTGTTCCATCGGCTGGACATCTGGTAAGACAACTGGGGCTCGACAACCACTCTCACGGCGTCGGAGACGCGCAGCGACATCTGTGTACCCACATGCACATCAGGAGCGAAGCAGGTACGTCCATCGCCGAAATCAACTCCGGCATTGGCTCCCACAAATCCATTGAAACTGAGTACGCGGTCGGGGTCGTAGCCATAGGTCTGGGCAGTGAAATCGGTCATCCAGTCGAGTCCGAGACTTACCTGGCCCTGTCGGCTATTGTGGATGGCGCGCTGGATGTAGCCCTGGAGATTGGCACGCCATGCCGAGGTATTGGAATACCAGTGGGTATAGCTCAGTCGACCGATGGGGCTGTAGGCACGGGCGGTGCGCAGGTCGCCGAGATGATTGGTCACGCCGCCAGCAATCATGATAGAGGTGCGGCGGTTGTCGCCATCAGCCTTCTTGTAACTGTCGGGCATATCGAGATTGAACTGCACGCCAGCCTGGATGCCGGCGATGAGGTCGAGTTTGGCAAAGCTGAGTGTACTGGGCAGGAGGTTGTCGCCATAGCCCTGCAGACGAGGCTCGATGAAGAAGCCCATCAAGCGGTTGGGACGCCAGGTGGCGCGGAGCGAAGCATCGAGACCCATGAAGAGACTGGTCTTGCCCTCACGACGAAGGACATTGGCACCCAAGCCGCCGACGACATCAAACTTGCGGTCGGCACGATAGCCATAGAGCGCATTGGTGAGGTTGAGCAGATAGTCGGCTCCCGCAGAGACATGCTTGTAACGGTTGCGGTCGTTGACATCGTACTGGGTCTGAGCCAGCTGACCCCACAGACGCATACCATGGAGCGGACTGAACCACTTGCCCACAGCCACATAGAGCGACGGACGAAGATAATCGCCGGGATGCTTGAGGGAAGAGGCCATGACGGGGAGATTGAGTCCGACACCAGTCTCGACAAACATATGGTCGTGCCAGGCTTGCTGAGAGAAGGCGTCGTCGTCGCGCAGCGCACGGCGGTCGTGATAGGTATAGACGAGACCGGCAAGCACTGAGCCCATCACGTCGCGCTGATTGAAGGAGTTGGCATAGGGTGCGTAGCTGTTGCCATAGAAGTCTACACGGGGCTCAACGACGAAGTCGACATCGCGACTCAACCGGACATTGGCCTGCAAACCACCGCCATATCCGAAAGCATGACCATGGATACCGGGATAGACCGAAGTGTAGTTGTAGCTCACGCCAGCAAGGGCGTTGACCCAGAACCTGCGGTCGGGATTGTAGCCACCGAAGGCGTTGTGCATATTGAGCATATAGTCGAGTCCGGCGCCGATGGCCTTGACCTTGTTATGATATTTCTGGTCGAAGTAGCTGCCGTTGACATTGAGGCGCAGACCATTGGTGTGGCCAAACCACTTGCCAAGAGTACCGGCAAGGCGCAGACCACCATAGTCGCTCCAGTTGCTGGGGTCTGAGCTGAGCAGCGCAGTAGGACCGCCCATCACACCGATGAAGATATTGTCAGCCCAGCCCACATGGCCCTTGTCTTCGGTATAACTGAGGCGATGCTGGGGCAGACGATAGCCCAAACCAGCCGAGAGCGAAGCCACGGGGCGGTAGCCATGCCAGGTTGCACCCTGAGCCACGTCGTCGTCCATAATCGCGACGCGGGGCTCTATATATAAATAGGTAAAGGGAGAGAGGGCTGCCTGACCGCGCAGACCGATATGGACATCGAGTCCGCGGGCGCTGATACCCTCCTGGCGTGAATAGTGGTAGCCCAGTCCGGCGATACCATAGAGCTCAAAGGTGCGGGGCTGGTAGTCGTTGCCATACTGCGACAGGGCGGTGAGGTTGAGCAGATAGTCCAGACCACCTCCCACATACTTGGTTCTGAGGCCATCGGGCTTAAATATACCGCCATCGAAATGGAGGCGCATTCCATGCTCGGGAGTAAACCAGTCGCCGATATTCAGTTCGCCCAAGCCGTTGGTGGTGATACCACCGGGACCCATGGCACTTATGCCCAAGCCGGCATCGACAAACAGATGGTCGAAGAGTGTCTTGTCCTTATACGTTTTGCTTACGCGGGGACGCTGCAGCATATGGTCGAGTGCGCTGCCGGGCACCTGACCTGCGGCCGTCAGGGCGACGGCACACAGCGCGAGCCACAGCATATTGATTCTCTTTATCTTGTTCATAGTGGTGTTATTGCTCGTTTGGTTGGTTCTTCTTATCTAACAGCAGGTCGTTCACATCGCCATCGACATGGGCTATCTTCTCTAACGAGGGATCCATCTCCAGTGCCTTCTTCAGTGCCTTATACGCATCAACGGGGTCATCGAGACGGTTCAGGCAGATGGCGCGTAGATAGTGGGTCAGCGCTTCGTCCTCAGGCAGAGTCTTGCTGAGTTCCGAAGCCTCCTTGTTGCGCTTCATGGCGAGCAGCATGATGAGCTCGTTGCGCTTGCCGGTCTGGGCCACGGTGTTGAAGTTGTCTTCATAGCGGCCGTTGAGCACAGCGTTGACGGCGAGGAGCAGATGCGACTGTTCGTTATCGGCCACGAAGTCAGCCACCGAGTCAGCCTGACTGTAGAGTCCGGCGTTGAGCAGAGCTATCATCTGGTTGGTATTGACCACCTGTGGCGCACTGCGTCCCACAAAGCGGCGCAGGATGTCGGGGTCAGAGGCCTGACGATTGATGAGCAGGGCTTCGAGGTCGTTGGCGGCAGCCATAAACGAGGGATACATCTCGAGCGACTGGCGCAGTATCTTCTCGCGCTTGTTGCGGTCGGCCTCATTGCGGTAGAGCTTGAAGAACTCAAAACGCGACAGCTGCTTGTAGTCTTTCTCGTACAGCTCGGCTATCTCCTCGAGAGTGAGCTGACGGAAGATAGAGTAGTTCATCACGTAACCTACCTTACGCAACTGGGGCAGATACTTGCCTTCAAGCAGACGGCCGTAGAAGGGCAGCTTGCGGATGGCGCGACCTTGCTGGTCGATGTTGCCATAGCGCTTGACGATCTGCTCTACCTGGGCAGCCTCGTCATAGAGACTGTCAGCGCGCATCAGCTTGACCACATCGCTCCAGGGTGCCACGGCAGCCTTGGACTTGAACTGCATATCGCGGCGCAGTTCCTCGGGAACCAGCTGGCGCAGATAGTTGACCGCAAAGTCCATACGACGCTGGGCGAGGGTGAGGTTATAGTTGTAGCGGCCGTCGGGCGACGATGTACCTTCCATAGAGAGGGCTTGCAGCGTGGCGTCCTTGGTGCCGGCTATCTGCTGTATCTGCTGGCGCATCTTCTCCACTTCTGCCGCGTTCTGCGGGTCGTTGGTGTCAAAGACGCTCTTGCCGATGGGGAATCTCAGATTGACCTCGCCACGGCTGTCACGCAGCTGCATCTCGGGTTTGGGGATGTAGGCAGAGTCGTTCATCTCGCCGGCGGCAAACGAATAGTCGAGCCAGCGCAGGGGGTTCACCGTGCCACGGGCTATGATGGTGGTGTCGCGGTAGAGGATGCGGTTATAGTTCTCGATAGCCATATAGACATCGCAGGAGAACTCGTCCTTTACATGCTCCACATAGATGGAGTCCGAGTAGCCTATGATGTCATTGGTGCGGTTCTTCTCTCTCATCGCCTTGCTCTTCACGGTGACATGGCGTGCCAGAGGGTCGCCGGCTACACTGTCGTTCATGTTGAAGCCATACATGCGGTCTTGGGTGGTGTTATATCCCTTGGCGTCATAGACCAGCGGACGCATCAGCTTCAACTCACCGCGGGTCACATCGTTGAGGATGGGCTGCACCACGAGTCGTGTGTCGTGCGAGAACATCTCGCGAGGCACTCTCACGCGGGTTCTCACGTGGAAGTAGTTGCCCTTCACCTCGATATCGGTGGGCTCGGGCGTTATCTTGTCCTTGATGATTTTGGCGGCAACCACCACCTCACCCAGGGAGATGTTCTCTTCTTCCATTTCTACTTCCATAAACTTATGGTTCTTCACCTTGACATTCACGCTCTTGGCACCTACCATACTGAACTTGAGGGTAGTGCCCAAGTGTACGTTGAAGGCGAAACGGCCGTCTACATCGGTGGCGGCATAGGCGCGCTTCACATGGGCATCGGTGATATTGACGCCTATCAGGGGTTCCTTGTCCGATTTCGATACCACCCTACCGGTGATACGTATCGTCTCTTGTGCTGATGCCACCGTCACGAGGGCCAACGACAGGACGAGTGCAGACAACCAACGCTGCGCCAGCGTCCGCAAACTTGTATTACGAGTCATAATTGTTATGAAATGTCTGTTGTTGATAATGGGGATGTTATCCTTACTTCAGAATGTATACAAAGGAGACGCCTGCCTTGAGCGGCGCAGCCATCCAGCGGGTATTATTCGCTTTCTCAGGCTCGGTCTGACCCTTCTCCACATTATAATATTTCTCCTTGCGATGCAGGAAACCGGCACCGGCGGTGAGTTCGAGACTCCAACGCTTGCCCAACACAAAGCTGTAGCCGTAGGTGAGACCCACGCCTAATGCGTCGCCGTCATGATGACACTGCTTGTGGGTCAGGTCATAGTCGGCAGCCACTCCCATCAGACCGATGAAATGGCCAGCTTGCGGACGGGCACTCAGCCAATAGCGCATTTCGGGCGTGAAGGCGTAGCCCTTGACCTTGTAGTCCTTGATGTTCATAAAACTGGTCATCGCCTCCATATTGAGGGTGAGATGACGATTCATTCTGAACTCCATTCCTATATTCGGAGTCTCGGCAGCCCAGTACAGGGCATTGGTCTTGAGATTGATGCGTTGGGCACTGACGCTTAGTGTCAGGCAAACGGCCAAGACAAGCAACGTGATTACTCTCTTCATCCTAAGCTAATAGTTTTCTCCTATAGATAATTGACGTTATGACAACCATAGGATGTCTTTCTGCGTCAATGGTTTAATTATCCGTGCAAAAATACTGCTTTTTCGTCTAATTTCATCTACAAAGAGGGCATTATGGTCATCCGTAAGACAATTTTTAACTAAAATCGCCCACCTGCCGTCTGTTTCCGTGATTTTCCATGCCCGATTTGCGATCGCCTTCTTAGTCTCAGATGATGTGCCTGAACAGGTTATCAAAGACATCAAACTCCACATCGTCGCCCTCACCCAGCGGAGCCATCATCCAGCACAGCGGGGTGTCGTGATACATCGACGCGGTGAGCGAGAAGGTGCTCGGAGCGCCTATGAGATAGTGGCAACGCGACAGCAGACACAGGTCTTCACCGGGATTGCCGTCGGGGAACGACACATCCATACCCTCGAGCTCGCGGCAGAACTTGTCGCGGTCGAGCGTGGGATCGTTGCCGCAGATGAAGACGCGCACCCTACCCTTCTGCTGCTCGGCAAACCGCTTGATGTAGTTGATATACACGTCATCACCGAAGTAGTAGCGTCCGCCTTGCCAGGTGCGGTAGTCGCCACGGCGTATGTGTACACCCAGCATTACATCGCCCTCACGGGTATTGGCAAGCAGGTGGTCTACATGATATTCTATGGCGCTGTCAAAGGCAAAGAGCTGCTTGATTTCCCGCTTGTACTTGAGGAAGAGGTCGTAGTATCTCACCTCCCAACCCTCTACCATCAGCCAGTGGCGCGAGTCCATCAGGCGTTGGGCTTCGGGATTGTCGCCCACATGGTCAAAGGTGGTCACAGGCAGCAGACCGATTTTGGCAGCCAACTTAGCCAGCACATATACCACGAAGTTGTGGTAACGGGTGTGGCAGATGTGGAAGTAGGGATACTTGTAGGCAAACCGCATCGACACCGAACGACGCCGATGCTCTCGTGCCCAGGCATATACGTGGCCATACTGCAGGATATTATTGCACATACGGCCCTTGTCTCTTACAAATAGCATTGTCTTCTGTTTTATGGGGTTAGGGAGTGAGTCTGTCACCTATCATGCGGTCCATATACGATTGGACGATGGCTTTACACTCGCGCTCCATCTTGTCTTGCACAGCCACATGACCCACCTCGTTGTTACGCATCAGGTAGTCTTCCAGGCGATACATGCCTATCACGCGCTGACCGTCAAACTGCATCACATAGCCATACTTGCAATACTGGTACACGCCGTTGAGATAGTTGATGGCCCAAGTCTCGTTGGCGGGCGTATGGAAGAGGTCGCAGCCAAATCCCACATAGGGCTCGTCATAACCCAGATACCCCAGGATGGTAGGCATGATGTCTATCTGCTGGGCTATGGCGTCGCGCATACCGGGCTTGATGTCGCCCGAGGGGTCATAGATGATGATGGGCGAGCAGAAACCGCCGATATCCGAAGAGAACTCGGCGTGGTCGCTCAGATTGGTGTGGTCCGAGGTGATAACAAAGATGGTATTCTTGAACCAGGGCTGCTTGCGCGACGTGTCAAAGAAGCGGCGCAGCGCATTGTCGGTATAGCGTATGCACTTGTGTATCACGATGCCTTCCTCGGGATATTTCTCCTTATACTTGTCGGGTATCTGATAGGGGTGATGGCTCGACGCAGTGAAGAGGGCGGTGACAAAGGGCTCGCTGAACTCGCTCATCTTGGCCGAATAATACTGCATGAACGGCTCGTCCCAGATAGCCCAGTAGCCGTCAAAGTCGTTGTCGCCACCGTAGCGCTTGTCTTGGTTGAAATCCTCTCGGCCGAAGTAGCCCTTGAATCCGGTGGCATTGCTGAAGCCGTTGAAGCCCATACTTCCGGTGCGGGCGCCATGGAAGAAGGCCGAATAGTAACCCTTCTTGCCCAAATAGCCGGCAAGACCGCTCAGATGGTTGAGCGACTGGGGCGTGAGGATGAAGGGCTTGATAAACATAGGTACGCTTGAGAGTATCGAGGGCATGCCGTCGATGCTCTTGCGACCGTTGCAGTAGGAGTAGCGGAAGGTGGCACTGTGCTGCACCAGCGAGTCTACAAAGGGGGTATAGCCCTTATAACCATCGCCGAGGGCGGTACGCGCCAGCGAACCGATATACTCTCGCCCGAAGCTCTCTATGATAATCACCACCACGTTCTTGCGCTTGGCCATACCCTTGTGGTCGGGCAGATGCAGGGGCGAGTAGATGGCGTCGAGCTCTCGCTTGTCACCGTAATAGCCAGGGTCGGTGAAGACAGCCTTGCCATAGGTACGGATGATGGAGAACGGGGTGTTCAGCACCAGCGCCACCTCGGTGGGACGATAGGTGTACTCGTTGGCATTGCCCAGCGCCACCGGACGTATGTCGCGATGACGCCAGCCGCCGATAGGGGCGGTGATAAGCAGCGCCAGAGTCAGCGCCAGACTTACCCTGCCCACTGTCTTCATGCTCTTGCGCCAGGCGATATAGGCAATATAGGCGGTATAGATGGCCAGAATATAGTTGTACCAGTGGTTGAGCAGACCGCCTCTGATACCGCTCACGCAGAGCACGGCGGCAAAGACGAAGGTCACCGTCATCACCAGATAATACCTTATCTTATTGGTCTGTCTCCGGTCTATACGCGGAGTGCTGTACAGCCTCCACAGACCGTATATCATCAGTCCGCCCAGCACCACGAGATACCAGTGGTGCAGCAGTTCGACACCGAGTATCGAGCCGATGTTGTCTTCGCCCTTAAACTCAGCAAACACGCTGGTAGAGGTACGGCGCAGGGTGTAGCGGAAATACACCGAGTCGGCGAGGTTTACAATGATGGCCAAGCCGTTGACCACCACAAACACCCAACGGCATACGCGCTGGTAGACGGCGGTCTCCTTCCAGTGCAGTGGCAGCATGAGCAGCAGGATATACAGGGCGTTGGTGTACATGATACCGGGAGTATCAAAGACCACACCACCCCAGAGCAGGCGGGGCAGATGGCCTTCACTCACACTCTGGGCAAAGTAACTGTAATTCTCCAGGAGATATTCTACACGCGCAATGCTATAGGCAAGATACACCAGGAGGATGTTCAACGATAGGGCCATAAATGGCGCAAATACCGAGCGCTCCAAATGGAGTGATTTCAATCGTGACAGCATATATTATAATAGGTATAAATGATACAATATGCAAAATTACACCAAAAGGATGTAATTAGCGTCATCATCCCCAACTTTTTTTCTTCCCTTGCTGCCTATAGCTATCTACGCTTATCGGTCGTCAGATTTCAGTTCATGTCGGGGTTGGTTTTGTTTGCAACTCATTTCGGTCTGACGACCGATGGGCAGTTTGTTCTGGCGTTCCGCAAAGCCCGGCACCTCTGTGGTTAAGGTGCCGGGGCAGGAGCTGGCTCGCCCTCTATAGGCTGAGCCTTACGCTATCTCTACAGACAAGATGCGACGCCGAGCGTAGTGGCGAGTGCGGTGAGCATCGAGAGGATTATCTGTATAATGGTCTTCCATTTTTCCTGTTTCATAGTGATTGTCCATTCTTTAGTGATTAGTGGTTAAGTGTTGATGTGTGTCTTGGCGATGTCCCCACCGCCCTGCCTGCTGTCTGGGCAGGGCTCGAGGGGATTACACCTTCTATTTTCCGTCGTTTGCAGTGGTCTTGGCGACAGGCTTGTAGTAGGTAGCCTCCATGATGTTGGCCACGCGCATCAACTGTGCCTTGGTGAACTCGCCGGTGGGACGCGCACGCAACTTGAAGGTAGCGATGTTCGTGTGGGCGTCAAACTCCTTGGCAGTGGGAGCGGGCTTGCTCACGATGCCTATCGAGAAGATGGCGAGGTCGTCTATCTTGACCGCCTGCCCTCTGAGGATAAGCTCATGTACGCAGGTAATCATGTCGGTTATCACAGCCCACATAGTACCCTTGGAGTAGGCGGTGCCGTGCTTGGCCATGTGTGACACAAGCTGGCGGGTGGTGATGATGTCGCTCTTGGCGATACGGGCATACCAGCATCCCTTGAACTGGGAATTGGAGCGGGTGTCCTTATACAATTTGTACTTCAACATAATGATTTGTTTTTGTTAGTTTGACATTGTGTGTTTGTTCTCTTGTTGTCATCGTCTCCGGAACGTTTGACAATGCAAAGGTAGTCACATTCATCGCCGTTACCAAAAAAGCAGGCACCGTAACCCGCAAAATTCTGTTAACAGCCACCGCCATTCGTGCCAACAAAAGTTAAGGCGGTCATTACAGTGACCACCGCGGCCTCGCGCGCGTATATATATAATAAGGTGTAGAGTAGCCCGAAGCCTCTCCGAAGCCCCTCTCCAACTCTCCCCAAGGGGAGAGAGCGTCACACAACCACCTCAAACACAGTAGAAAGGAACTCCCGCCCCTTGGGGAGGGCCGGGG
>OQVT01000285.1_pt1 | contig 26017 bp, 21 predicted proteins | sample 1691561 | NCBI WGS metagenome assembly OQVT01 (sample SAMN03418260, study PRJEB22391) | human gut metagenome | biome: human-gut; feature: organic feature; material: feces | host: Homo sapiens | place: Tanzania | collected 2013-01 | reverse complement strand
GAGCTGAAGCAGAAATACCGTGGTATGACAAGTAAGAAGTCCTGCAGCATTTCGTTGCAACAGTGTGAGACATTGATGCATGGAGAGGTGCCAGAGGATATTGGCAAACATCAGGAGGTGCTGCACAAGCTGGCATATCTGATGAAAACAAAACTAATGGCGCCCAAAGTAATTGTTGATTACGACAGAGTTCCTTATGTGTATCGGCAAGAGGATGCAAATGTCAGAGTTACATTTGATAAAAATATCAAATCCATTCGTGATGTAGAGGCTTTTTTCGATTTTAACGCCGGAGGGCGTGGAATACTTCCGGTCGGACATGCATTGATGGAGGTAAAATTTGATAATTTTCTGCCGGATGAAATTTATTCATTGCTTCAGTTAAATGGACTGCAGGCAAGCACTTTTTCGAAATATTATCTTTGCAGAAAATTCAGTTAAATATAATCATATTCGGAGGATAAATAAATGCAAACAGTTTTAAAGGAATTAATGGAAAATTATACAAGCCATGATATTAGTATCCGGCATACCATGCTGGTATTGGGAATTGCCTGTGTGCTTGCATGCTATATATATGTGGTTTATCGGCTTGTTACGAAAAAAACATTTTATTCCAAGAGCTTTAATATGTCTCTTGCAGTGATAACAGTTGTAACGGCTGCTATTATTTTGGCAGTTCAATCAAGTATCGTTATTTCTTTAGGTATGGTTGGTGCATTGTCTATTGTGCGTTTTCGAACTGCCGTAAAGGAACCGATGGATTTATGCTTTTTGTTCTGGTCTATTGCAGCGGGTATTTGCTGTGGTGCGAGAGTAATCGAGATAGCATTTATTCTTTCGGCACTTTTAACTATATTGGTAATCGTATTAAATATGCTTCCGATTGGACGCGCACCTATGATTCTTGTGTTAAATATGCAGGATGCAAAAAGCGAAGAGCAGATAACTGAGGTAGTAAAGAAGTATTCCAAATATTATAAAGTGAAATCCAGAAATGTTTCTCTGGCAAAATGCAATTTGATTGTGGAAGTGCGTGTAAAAGAGGAAGCCGAAATGGTACAGGAAATATCTTCTTTGGCTGGAATTGACAGTGTATCTTTAATATCACATGATGGAGAAGTAACATTTTAAGGTGGGTAAAAATGAATCAGAACGAATTAAGTATTAATTTACTGTTTCCGGTATTGAATGAGAGGTTGCGGCTTCGTAATGGAATTGAGAAGTCCATCACATACTTAAAAGAAAATGTGACAATTCCTTACCATCTGACTATTCTTGATAATGGTTCCGATGATGAGACTCCCGAAATTGGCAGGGAACTGGCGGATAAGTATTCCGAAGTATCTTATGTAAGAGTTGGGGAACGCGGTGTCGGTGTGGCATTTCGCAAAGGAATTGAATTGAATAGCAGTGACATTGTGGGATATATGGATATTGATTTATCAACCGATTTAAAATATCTTGGAAAGACCATAGAGTTATTTCAGGAGAAACCGGAGCTACAATATGTTAATGGCAGCAGATTCAGTAAAGAATCTGATACCAGAGGGCGTAAGTGGTATCGGAAAATTACTTCCATGGGACTTGTTTTTCTGTTGAAAACCATTTTTCATATGAAAGCAACTGATGCAGTATGTGGATTTACGTTCTTGCGGAAAGAGGCAGCAGAGCAGTTGGTAAAAGAAAGCAGTAACGATAATGGCTGGTTTTATACGATTGAGTTTCTGCTTCGCGCGGAACGTGACCATATGAATATTTATGATATGCCGGTAGAATGGCAGGAAGATTATAATACGACGGTAAAAATATGGAAAACAATTAAAAATTATATCGTACGTATTTACAGACTGAAACGGGCATTCAGACAGGAGGATAAAGCACATGTTAAAAAGAATTGATTTAACCAGAGATTATCAGAAACATAAAGATGAATATTTGAAGGCAATCGAAGCAGTCTGCGAAGAAACTGCTTTTTCCGGTGGAAAGTATGCAGATAAATTTGATGAAGAATTTGCAGCATTTTGCGGTGTGCCTTATGCGGTTGGTGTAAACAATGGAACGAGTGCACTTCATTGTGCAATGGCAGCATTGGGGATTGGTCAGGGAGATGAGGTGATTGTACCGGCCAATACCTACATTGCTACGGCATGGGGAGTTACATATACAGGTGCGACACCCGTGTTTGTGGATTGTACCTGCAATACATGGGAAATAGATCCGGATAAAATCGAGGAGAAAATAACGGACAAAACGAAGGCTATTATTGGGGTACATCTATATGGACAACCATTCGAATTTAACAAAGTAAAAGCGATTGCGGATAAGTATGGACTTTTTGTAGTGGAAGACTGTGCCCAGGCACACGGTGCTTTGTATGAAGGAAGAATGGTAGGAACACTTGGAGAACTGGGCTGCTTCAGCTTTTATCCGGGGAAGAACCTTTATGCATTTGGCGAGGGAGGAAGTGTTACCTGTCGAAAGAAAGAGTATTATGATACTATGACTACGATGAAGAATCAGGGATGTCATGTACGCTATTACCATGATATGGTTGGATATAATTATCGTTTGGAAGGAATGCAGGGAGCAGTACTCAGTGTTGGTTTGAAGCATTTGCCGGAGTGGACGCAGCGAAGAAAAACAATTGGCAGACGATACATGGCAGAAATTACAAACCCGTTAATTACAATGCAGTTTCATCCGGAAAATACAGACCCCGTATATCATTTGTTTGTAGTGACGGTAGAAGATGCAGACGATCTGATTGCATATATGAATGAAAAGGGGATGGAGTGCAATAAACATTACCCGGTTCCCTGTCATTTGCAGAAAGCTTATGCACATCTCGGATATAAGGAAGGGGACTGCCCAAATGCAGAGTATCTTGCAAAACATTGCGTAACGCTACCACTGTTCCCGGAGATGACCGAGGAAGAAGTTACAATGGTAATTGATGCATGTAATACATATTCAGGAAAATAATTTCCTGATTGATAGAATGAGGTGGTAGGATGCTAAAAAAGCTGATTTATATTCTGACAATGTTTTTTTGGCTGCCATTGGCACTAATATTAGGACTTAATGCCATTAACAGCTTTTTGCGGACCGGTTATTTTGAATTGAATCAGTATGTGGAAATTGTCAGATGGAAGTGGGATAATCCAATCTGGATGATTCTTGGTACAGTTATATGGCTTGCAGTATTATATTGGCTGATATACCGGAGGAAAGCAGATGCCGAAAAACTTTTAAAGGCAGCATTAGGCATTGCCGGAACAATTTCATTACTTGCAATTTTACTGTTTCGTGCCATAGCAAAATGTGACAGTGAATTTGTAAGCAATGCTGCAGTACAGTTTTTGGAAAATAATTATGAGGCATTTTCACAGGGACAATATTTATATATGTATCCTTTTCAAATCGGGTTGACGGCATTGCTGGAGACGATTTACAGAATTTTTGGAGTACAGAATTATATTGTTTTCCAATTATTAAACCTAGTATGTATTTTAAGTATTGTTAAGGTGCTTTGCCAGATTGGAAAAGAACTTTTTGGTGAGGAGGTTTATCGGATAGAACTGGTTTTGTCCATGGGCCTGCTTCCTTTGTTCTTGTTATCAACATTTGTTTATGGAGATTATATTGGACTATTCTTTGGAATACATGGGATAGCGGCAATAGTACGGTTTTTAAAAACAGGAAAATGGAAGGATATTTTGATTGCATCCATATGGTTGATGTGTGGTGTTACTGTAAAAAATAATGTAAATGTATTTGTTATTGCAGCTGCAATCGCACTGTTGCTGTATGCGGCGCTGAATCGAAAATATTGGGCAATTGCATGGGCGGCTGGTCTTGCAATCATTGCCCAGCTGGGTCTTGGAGCAGTAAATTTGATTTATGAGTGGCGGATGGGGCAGGAAATTCCGTTAGGAATTCCTAAAATAGCCTGGATTGCCATGAGTATGCAGGAGGCAGCTGATGGCGGCTCGGCTTCAGGATGGTATAATGGTTATAATTGGAGCGTTTTTGCAGACAGTGGATATGACACAGTAATTGCAACATCGGTTTGCAAGGAAGCTTTGATGGAACGATTTTATTATTTTTTACATCATCCGCAAGATACCGTATCGTTTTTCTTTGATAAATTCAGTTCGCAATGGAATGAGCCCACTTTTATGTCACTTCAAACAAATGAGTGGTATAGTCGAAACTGTGAACCACAGTCATCACTTGCTGTTTCACTCTTATATGGAACAGGAAGAACCCTTTTAACAGAGGTAATGAATGTGTATCATTTCCTGATTATGTCAGGTGCGGCGATTGGCTTGTGGCTGCAAAGGAAAGAGTGGAGACTTGAAAAAGCATATTTTATCCTGAATATTTTTGGCGGTGTGCTGTTTCATATGTTATGGGAAGCTAAGGCCCGATATGTGTTATGTTATTTTGTACTGATGCTTCCATTGGCAGCAGTTGGAATCCAATACATGCTTTTAAAGGTATATAACAGGAATGATAAGGAGAAATTGAATGCAGGAACGAATTAGAAAAATATTTAATATAAAATATATGGCAATTTTTTTGATAGTGATATATTTGATTAGTTTGATTCCTTTATGCGCCATCAGTAAGTATAATTATCCAAGTGCAGATGATTATAGCAATGGTGCGCAGGCATTTCATTTATGGGAGGAGACACATTCGCTGGGAAGTGTTTTGGTTGATGGAATACGGCGTGCTGCGAATGAGTATCTGACATGGAGAGGATGCTATACCTCCAGTTTTCTGTCAGCAATGCCACCGTGCATTTTTGGACAGCAATGGACATTTCTCACACCAATCATTGCATTATTATTATTGTCTTTTGGGGTTATCTATTTAGTGGATTGTATTGCGGTAAAAATGCTGAATGTTAATCGGAACAGTGCACTTTGCGTTAGTATGCTTATGCTGATTGCGAGTGTGCAGGGGCTGCCATCCGAAGCACGATGCGAGTTCCTGTATTGGTATAGTGGTGCCTGTAATTATGCATATATCCATGCGTTTGCATTGTTTTTTTATGGCTTATTAATTGCAACAGCAAAGAACAAGGGGAAAAAACAGGTTGTTGATCTTATACTATGCTGCATCATGGCATTTCTGGTGGCAGGAGGCAATCAGATGTCAGCTTTAAATGGTGCAATTATTGTTTTGACGATAGCGGCTATTATTACATGGAATAGACAATGGAAAAAGTGGAAAATCTTGTGCATTCCAATAGCAGTTTATCTGATTAGTTTTGTTGTGAGCATAGTATCACCCGGAAATTTTGTGCGAATGGGTGAGGGAGCATCTATGGGTGCCGTGAAGGCTATTCTGGTTTCGCTCTTTTATACATTCAGCGAAGCAGTTAATAAGTGGACTACATGGTCGGTATTACTGTTGGAATTCATGATGATTCCATTCTTCTGGGCTATAGCAAAAAAAGTTACCTGTAAATTACGTTATCCAATCATTGTTGTAGCATTTGGTTATGGAGTGGTGTCTGCGATGATGACCCCTCCATTGTTTGCAGTATCGAATATCGAGGCTGGAAGAATTCGCGGACTTGTTTATTGGATGTATATTCTGGTACTCACATTATGCATTGGCTATTGTGTTATTTGGTTTTATCAGAAACTTTATGGTATAGAAGAAAAAGCCCAAAATCAGCAGGCGGAACTGGTTTTGTCTTGGAGCTGGTCATGCTATCTTTTGTCATGTGCACTGTTTTTTGTATTGGCAACCGGACTGACATTAATACCGGATAGTGACTACTTTACTTCAAGCTCTGCAGTTACGGATATGAGAAACGGAACCGCACAGGGATTTGCAGAAGAGATGCAGCAACGTCTTGATTTATATCTGGAGAGTAAGGATAAGGTGGTAGAGGTACATGAACTGGAGAACCAACCGGAATTGTTATTCTTTTCTGACCTTAAACCGGATAGTACAGATTGGGAAAATATGGCTGTGGCAAAATACTATAAATTGAAAGAAGTAATTTGGTTATCGGGACAGTAAAATAAATCCAATCAGGAAAGAAGGCGTTTCATTATTTTTATAAAAAAAGTTTTAACAAAGAAAAATATAATAGTAATGCTGTTGGCACTTTGCTTCATCTGGTATGGAATGACAGTTGTAGTTAACTTGTTTCATTTTAATTATATCATGAATGCAGATTTGGCATCAGAAGGTATATTGGCACGGTTAATCTGGGAGAAAAAACAGTGGGTTCCTGATACATGGTATGTTGCTACGGAACTCCAGCTTATTTTCACCCCACAGTTAGCTGCTGTATTATATGGAATTACCAATAATATGAATCTTTCAATGGGGCTTGCATGTAGCATAATTTCATTAGCAATCTTGGGAACAATAGCCTATTTTTGTAAAAAGGTCAAAATGGATAGCGTCCTGGAAATTGCTATGGTATTTTTGTGCCTTATGCTTCCGACAACTTTTAGTATGTTGGAGCTTACATATTTGTTTGTTGGATATTATGCGGAACATATTATAACCTTTTTTCTGACACTATCAGTTTATGCTATTCTGTTAAGAGATATAAAGGAAAAAGGAATATATTTTAAAATGGGACTTTGCCTTTTTCTTGCACTAGTATTAGGATTGCAGGGAACAAGGGGTATTCTTGTTATCTACGGACCTTTGTTTGGAATTGAGGTAATTCGTTTATTATTCGTTAAATATTCTAAGGGGAAAATAGACACAAGTAATTTGAGAACTTTGGTATTCAGTATATTATTGTTGATTATCAGCTATTTAGGAACACTTTCTCCTTTGTCAGTAGGACAAAATATTTCAAGAAATATTAGAAATGGACTTCATAAATTGTGGGTAGATGTAATACCGGATAATATGCGTGCAATAGGATTTGCGGAAGGACATATTTTAAGAAATATTTGCCTGGCAGTTATTATTATATGTGTTTTAGTACAAATAGTAGGAATATTAATTAACCTGCTAAAAAAGAAAGAAATTTTACCCATTCAGTGGTGCTTCTTAGTGGTTGCAGCTTCTCCGGTAGTCGCAGCTTTTATGGTATCATTTACAACAGTAGAAAGTTCTGAAAGATACTATTTTATGTGGATTTTTTCTATGGCATATTCTATTGTAATGTTATGGATAAATGTAAAGAAAAAAGAATTTAAAATAATACTTATGGCAGCAGTCGTTATTCTTGCTGTGATTAATGCTAGGGATATATATATGCCTATATTTGCAACAGCAGACCCTCCACATACAGATGCGTATGATGTGGTAACATATTTAGAAGAAAATAATTTATCTGTGGCATATAGTACATTTGAAAATGCAAATAAAATGACAGCACTTTCTAATGGAAAGGTAAATGTTTATGCAGTGGACTCTATGAAAAAAATGAATGAATGCAAATGGATGACCAGTACCGAGTGGTATCCACCAGAAATGCCATACCACCAGAAAACAGCATATATTGTGCCGGAAGTTTTTGAAGATGATTTTGGTAAATTTATTGATGCTGGGGCCGATTGTGAACTAGTGAATAAAATAGGATGCTATTCTATTTGGGTTTCCGAATATAATTACACTATGAAGTAAAAAGAGTAAATACTTAACTGAAGAATTAAGTATTATAAGGATAGAGTAAACATGGATAAAGATGTATTAAACAAAATGAAACCATATATTGTTCTTTTGATTTTTGGAGCATATATTATATTCAATGGAATTTTACTCTGGAATCATGAACCGTGGCGTGACGAGGCGAATGTCTGGTTAATGGCACGCGATTTGGGGCCCCTACAACTTCTTAGAGAAATAAAGTATCAGGGGCATCCGTGTCTGTGGTATTATCTTGTGATGCCATTTGCTAAACTAGGTTTTTCATTTCGGACCATTGGGATTCTTAGTACGGTAATTATGGCAGTAGCAGCATGGTTTTATCTATGGAGAGTGCAACAATGGCTGATTATTAAGGCATTGGTTTTGTTTTCGCCCATTTTTACTTACTTCTATCCTACCATAGCAAGAAATTATTGCTTAATAGCATTACTTCTGATTCTTCTTGCAGTTAATTATTCAGAAAGAAATACACATCCACTACGTTATGGAGTGTTACTTGGCTTATTGGTTCAGGCAGATACTATTGCAATTGCACCTGCGGGGATGATTACACTAGTTTGGTTATTGGAGAATTTGTTTTTTTTCATTTTTCACAAAAATAAGAAGTGCATTACGGGATGTCTGAAGGGTGCATGGATTCCGTTGGCAAGCCTGCTCTTTTGGATTGCACAGTTTTATCGTGTATCGGATAGTCCGGTATTTAAAGTTCAGAAGTATAGTATATGGGAATTGCTGGTAGAAATTAAAAACTACGTGTATATTATTCTGATACGTATGACCGGATGGTCACATATGACCTGTACAATATACTTTTTGCTTATATTAATAGGGATGATTTTAATTTCCATAAATATCCGCAACATAGGAATTCTGGCAGTTTTTCTTTTTAACCTGTTGTTCCAATGTGCGTTTAGCGTTATGGTCTATCAACTTCATATCTGGCATTACCTGTCGTTATGTTTTACCTTCATCTGGATGTTATGGACCGTTCAGGAAAAAGCAAAGGAAAAGCAGATTACGAAAGATAAAATTTATGAAATTTCGTATAGAGGAGTGTCTGTTTTGGTGGGAATTCTGGCAGTGGCAATGTTTATGCATTGGAATTCTGCGGAGGAGCCATCTAATTTACAAAATGCATTGCATGGAAGCTATTCTGACGGCGAAAATACGGCTGCATTTATTAAAAATAATTTGGAATCAGATGATATTCTGGTTTCAACTAATATATGTATGGAGTCGAGCATAGTTGCTTTTTTGCCGGAATATCATTTTTATTATGCAGGTACCGGAAAAAAAGAAACATATGCCGATTGGAGCGAGTCGCAGAGCCGGGAGGTAACGGTTGAGGATGTAATTGCATGGCTACAGGAAACTTTTCCTGAGAAAGAGGTTGCTTATTTGATACAGGGAAACGATTCTTGTATTACCGATTCGGACAATCTATCTATATATGATAAAATCTATGAAACTACCGGAACTACAGCAAGAAATGAAGAGTACCAGATTTATGGTATCCGGTATATGGAATATTTGAAATGAAGTTAGCGTATATTTATATAACAAAGTCTTAATTATTTCTTAAGTGGCTTTACTATTTATAAAATTGTGTTATTCTGAAATCAGTTAATGATTATATAAATGAGGAAATTGTTATGAAAAAAATAGTAAAAATAATTTTGTGTATCATGTTAATAAGCGTGTGCTGTGCATGCGGAAAAAAGGCAGAAGATGTAAATGATGTGGGCTCTAATGCAACAGAAAATGGAGAGATTATCGACTTTGATGAAGTATTGGAGCAGATGGAGCAGGAGCAATCTACACCATCACCATCAAAGGAGCCTGAAGTGGAGGCATCACCAGATGAAATTGTATTTCCAGAGCATGAGCAGGTGATTACCGAGGAAGATCAAACAGAACCGCAGGGAAATGAACTGCAGCTTGTTTTCCTTGGTGATAGTATTTTTGATAATAATCGTGATGGTACCGGAATTCCTTATCTTACAGCCGTGCAATGTAATGCAGATGTATACAATCTTGCAATTGGCGGAACAACTGCAACGATTCGTCCAACAGAGTCAGCAGAAAATGAAAAATGGGAATCCCGAGGTTTGATGGGAGTTGTAAAAGCAATGCAGAAGATAATTCCTACAGACATCTTTGTTGGAACAAGAACGAAAGAAATATTAGATAATCCGGACATTGATTTTACAAAAACTGATTATTTTATTATAGAATATGGAATCAATGATTACTTTGAGGGAACACCTATCAGTAATTTGGATGAACCTTATAGTATGTATAATTATGTTGGTGCTCTAAGATGTGCTATTTCACAGTTAAAGGATTTTGCACCGGATTGTACAATTGTTATCTGCCCGCCCCATTACTGTATGTTTTATAATGGAGACCGTTACGTGGGTGACAGTAATGTTACGGATAAGGGATTTGGTACCCTTCGTGACTATATGGAAATATGTGAGTATGTGGCAGGAGAAAATGACACTCTGTTTTTAAACACATATGATGATCTTGGTATTGATGGATATACGGCGGATGAATATTTGGAGGATGGAATCCATCTTACAGCGGAGGGACGTCAGATTTATGCGGATGCATTAGCTAAAATGATTCTTTCTAATGAAGAGCAGAAAAACAATTAGTAAATAAAAAATATGTGATGGTGTACAAATGAAAAGAAGACAATTTGCAGCGATTGGTATCATGATAGGAATTATGGGAATATTATTGACGGGCTGCTCTTTTCACAAGATGGAAATCACACAATTAAAGGTGAATTATCGTATGAATCCGATAGGGATTGACGATGATTCACCTTGTTTTAGTTGGCAGATGGTTTCCGAGGAGCAGGGAAAGAGTCAGACGGCATATCAGATATTGGTTGCAGATAGTCAGGAAAAACTAGATAAGAAGGATTATGTTTGGGATTCCGGTAAGGTGGAAGGTGATTTGTCTGTAGCGATTCCCTATGAAGGAGAAAAACTACAGGCGCGGACTCGTTATTATTGGAAGGTCCGGGTATGGGATGAACAACAGCATGTGTATGTGTCGACAGAACCCTCTTCTTTTGAAACTGGGTTGATGAATAATATACTGGAAGAGGTTCATTGGATTTCTGCACCGAGTATAAAACCCAAAATTGATTACACAGATGTATCAGCGTATGAAATTGATTATACAATGGAAATTCAAGATACAAAAGCTTCCTTTGCGTTTGGAGCAACACAGGGAAGATACGGTTCTATGACGTTATGCGAAATTCAAAGTCAGGATGGACAGGCGCTCTTTCGTGTAAAGGATATGGCGGATCTGAATAAGGAACAGGTGGAGTTTCCCTGTGCTGAAATTCCGTTTGCAACAGACAGTAGGTATCATGTCCATTTACAAATTGAAAAGCAGCAGATGATGGTGTGGATTAATGATTGTGAGGTAGGAACTTTTAAGATACAGAGTAATTCACTTGGTGTAATTGGATATTATAAAAGCCGTGGTGTTGATTATGGATATCTGGATGATATTTTGGTACGTGATGAAAAGGGAAATCTCTGTTATGAAGAAGATTTTGAGAGTGCAGATTCTATTTTTTATCCACATTATATACAGGTTGTAGATGGAAAGTTGAAGATGGGCTCAGGACTTATGCTGAGTGGAATGACAGAAACCCCGGCCCCCGTTTTTCGAAAAGAGTTTCATCTACAAGATAAGGAGATTGCAAAGGCAAGAGTATATATGACTTCACTTGGGAATTTTAAAATGTCAATCAATGGTCAGGATGTGGCAGATGATTTTTTGGCACCGGGTAAGTTATTATATAATCAATATCTGTCTTATGTGACTTATGATGTGACTGACTTGTTAAGGAAAGGTACAGATAATGCAATCGGCATTACACTTTTTCATGGGTGGTATGATCGTGGGACTGGTTATCCCGAAATTTATAACCCCTGGGGTGAGAAAAATGCACTTTATGGAGCAGTTATCGTGACCTATGAGGATGGTAGTGAGGACGTTATTGGAACCGATAAACTGTTTCAGGTTTATATGGATGGACCGATTCGTGAAAACGATATGTACCACGGAGAGTTTTACGATGCAACAAAGAAAGTGAGGGGATTTGACCAACCCGGTTACGAATCAGATCATTGGGAAAATGTTGAGGAAGACAAAGTAGATGATTCGTATAGGGAGATTCCGATAGTGGCGAAGGAAAATGAACCTATCAGTTGCATAGAAGAAAAAACGCCGATTTCGGTGACGGAGCCGGTTGCAGGTACTTATGTGTATGATTTTGGACAAAATTTTGCAGGCGTCTGCCGCGTGAAGCTGAATACATCGGCAGGAACGCTTGTTACTATGCGGTATGCGGAAACATTGAATACACATGAACTGCAAAATAAGGATGATGTAATTGGAACTATATGGACAGAAAATCTGTTGACTGCGGATGCTACAGATTATTATATTTCAGTGGAGGGAGAGCAGGTATATGAACCGGTTTCTGTCTATCATGGATTCCGCTATCTGCAGATTACAGGATTGGATGGGGCCCTAGAAATAGAAGATGTTACGGGAATAGTTTTGTCATCCAAATTACAGCAAACAGGAAATTTTGAATGCTCCAATGAATTGGTGAATCAATATTTTCAGAATACACTTTGGAGCCAGAAGAGTAATTTCTTTGATAATCCTACAGACTGTGCACAGCGTGATGAACGTCATGGCTGGGCTGGCGATGCACAGATTTTTTCAAATCTTGGTTGTTATAATAGTAATTGCTACAGTTTTTACAGAAAGTATCTTACGGAGCTACAATCTCTACAAACGGAGGATGGAGCATATTCTGATATGGCGCCGCGAAGCTTTGGAACCGATACATTGGGAATTGGAGGAGCAGGCGGTAACAATTGCTGGGGGGATGCAGCAGTTGTTTTGACATGGAATCTTTATCAACATTATGGAGATAGACGCCTGCTGGAGGAAAATTATGAAGGTCTGTGCAGGTGGGTGGATTTTCTGGATGACAAGAGTGTAAATGGACTTCACAATTCAGAAACCGGATATGGTGACCATCTTGCATTGGAGAGTACCCCCAGGGGATTAACGGACACTGCATGGAGTGCATATTCGGCAAAACTTGTATCCCTAATTTCGACAATTTTGGGTCAGAATGAAAAGGCAGCGCATTATGAGGAACTTTCTAAAAAATTCCGTGATGCATGGCTTGCAGAATATGTATCTGAGGATGGAGTAATTGAGTGTTATTCGCAGACGGCATATGCACTTGGAATCGCTTTTGACCTGTTCCCGGAGGAAATGAGAAAAATAGCGTCAGAGTGTCTTCAGAATAATATTACATTTAACCAATACGAATTTCATGCGGGTTATGCAGGATTAGAATTTGTTTTTCCGGCATTGAGTGAAATGGGATGTTCTGAAACTGCATATCGGATGCTGGTAAATACTGAACCAAAGACACTTCTTTTTCCTGTTACAAAAGGTGCAACGACTACTTGTGAGTCATTATATACATATACAGAGACAGAAGGACAGCTTTTATTGGATGGTTCCTTAAATCATGGGGCATATGGAGCACCGGCAGAATGGTTGTATACCAATGTGTTAGGAATCCAAAGCGATGTGGAACACCCCGGATTTAAGCATTTCTTTATAAAACCGGAAGTGAGTGAAACGTTTACTTATGCAAGAGGATATTACGACAGTATATATGGAAGAATTGAAGTTTCCTGGGAAAGCCAGCAGAATGGCTATTTATATAAAATAAAAATACCGGGAAACACCACTGCAACAGTAGTATTGCCCGGTTTGGATACGATGGAATTGACATCTGGAACATATCAGTTCCATTCATAATATGACTTAAACCAATCCGCAAATGCTTGTAGACCGGTCTGAATTGTTGTGCAGGGTTTGAATTGGAAATCATCCATCAAATCCTGTACATCTGCATAGGTAATAGGTACATCACCCGGTTGCATAGGGAGAAATTCTTTCTTGGCTTCCCTGCCAAGACAATGTTCTAATGTTTCAATAAAATCCATGAGCTTTTCAGGTTTGTTATTTCCAATGTTATAAATTTTATATGGCACGCCCGTTTCATTTGGTGCTGGTGCATTGCAAAGAATGTTACTAATACCGGTAACAATATCATCAATATAGGTGAAGTCCCTGCGCATATCACCATGGTTATAAATTTGAATGGGTTCTCCTGCCATGATTTTCTTTGCAAATTTAAAATATGCCATGTCTGGTCTGCCCATTGGCCCATATACAGTAAAAAAGCGTAGTCCGGTAACCGGAATCTGATAAAGTTTTCCGTAGGAATATGCCATTAGTTCATTTGATTTTTTGGTTGCTGCATAAAGGCTTACCGGGTGGTCAACCTTGTCATCCGTACTGAATGGAATCTTACTATTTTCGCCATAAACAGAACTGGAAGATGCAAACACGAGATGTTCAACCGGAAAATAGCGGCATGCTTCTAAAATGTTAAAGAAACCAACAATATTGGACTGAATATAAGCATCCGGATGATCAATGCTATATCGTACACCTGCCTGAGCGGCAAGATTTACGACAACATCAGGTTTGCATTCTTTAAAGACATTAAGAACAGCTTCTTTATCAGCAATATCAAGTAAAAAGAATTGAAAGGCTTTCTTTTCTTTTAAGATTCCTAAACGCTCCTCTTTTAAAGAAACCTCATAATAATCATTCATATTATCGATTCCAATAACAGTGGCACCTTTATCTAAAAGGTATTTTGCTAAGTGAAAACCAATAAATCCGGCCACGCCGGTAATTAAATAAGTTTTTGATGTGTTTAAAGTATTCATAGTAACAGAATCATCCTTTGCATTTAATTGTTTGGAAGTTTAGAAAGACGCAATAAGCTTCGGTGTTCGGTCTCCCGTCGCGGAGATGTTTCATAATTTATAGAAGCCTTTTGGTTATTCTCTTCAGTTAATTCGGATTCAAGTAATAATCCCGGACGGAATAGAAGTTCCAAAGTATTAGGCTCTTGTCCGTATTTTTTAAATAGTGGCATAAGCTTTTGAATACGCATGAAGTCCATGGCATCACCCATGATAAGCCCCCATACATAGTAGTGTCCCTTACGCTTTACGATGGGATGTAATTTTACATGCATATTGCAAAAACGCATCCGCAGATTTTTATTAATATTTTTACGGAGATATGTTCGATATAAATAAGGACAACGTAAATATGGCATGAGCGGTTCCCTTGAGATACGAACATATTGAACCTGGTATTTGTTTTGTAAAATAACATCTTTTAGTGCATCCCATACAACAGGAACCATATGGGTATGCTCATGACTATCCAGACATAAGATATAGTCCTCTGGCATGGTGGCAAGGAATCGCTTTATTTGCTCATTTATTTCAATCGCAAGCTGTTTACGCAATCTGCGTCGATTTCCCCCAAAGGAATGGCGTAATAACCAATTCCATTTGCATTGAAACATCCCAGCCTGATTTACTAAAAGTGGAATATCCTTTGGATTTGCACAGCAATGACCTTCCAGCAAATTAATATGGAGAGCAATTGTCAGTGAATCCCCATGGGATTCCAATATGGGAGTGAGTAAATTCATACATTCCGTAAAACAACTCATATTTGGTATAATGCTAAAACTTTTTAATGCTCCTTTTTCAACAAGTGCTAAAATGTCTTTTGAAGCATTTACAGAAATGCCGTAATCATCGGCGTGATAAATAATCATAATAGTTTAGAATCCTTTTTCTTCATAGCCGCAACGTTTACTGATAATATAGCGTGGACGGGATTTGATTTCGTCATAGATGCGGGAAATATAGTGACCAATAATTCCAAGGCTAATCATCAGAATACTTCCAATTCCAAGAAGCACAATGATTACAGTGGTAAAACCTTCCACGGAGGTCCCGGAAAAGTAGCGGTATAAAGTTTGTATACTTAGTATAACGGACGAAATAAGTGTGAACCAACCAAGAAAGGTAACAAGTTGCATTGGCGCCCCGGAAAATGAAGTAATATTTCGAAGTGCATACTTCAAAAGGCTCCAAAAGTTCCACTTGGAAGTTCCTATCGTTCGCTCCTGTACTTCGAAAGGCACCTGAATGGTCCGAAAACCAACCCAGGAGGATAACGCACGGAAAAATGGGGTGCGCTCTGGCATAATTAACAGAGAGTCAATTGCCTTTCGATCCAATAATTTAAAATCGGATGCGTTTTTCATATTTAAACCGGTAATTTTGCTAAGAATATGGTAGAAGCTATTTGCACAAGCCCTATGGAAGGCTGATTCTTTTCCACGGTCAGATTTCACAGCCTCGACGACCTCATAACCCTGTTTCCACAGTTCATACATTCGTGGAATAAGCGTTGGAGGATGCTGAAGGTCACAGTCCATAATAATGGCACAATCTCCGGATGCTGCCTCTAATCCTGCAAAAATGGCAGATTCCTTTCCGAAATTTCTGGAAAAAGACAACCCCTTTACATTAGAATATTTATTGGCTAATGCACAGATATTTACATAGGTGTTGTCAATAGAGCCATCATCCACAAAAATAATTTCATATGGAATGTGTTCTTTTTGCAGAATCGAGTCGATAGTCTCATAGGTATGTGCAATATTATCCTGCTCATTATAAGAAGGAATAATTAGAGAAATCATAATAGTTCCTTATCACTTTCTGAAAATTTTCAATTCTAATTATACCCAATCGTCATACGAAGTGCAATGACGCATTCGGGAAAAATATGTCGAAATCATGGTAAAACAGGAAATTTTGCATTAGAATAGTGTCTGTAATATTGAAACGGAGTGGAAAGATATGATAAAAACAAGAAATATTTTAATAATCGAAGATGAATTGCCATCTCTGAATTTTATGAAAACGATTGTAGAAGAGATATGTACATCTGAATTTAAAATACATACATGTACCAATTTGCAGGAAGCATATGAATTTATGGAAAATCATAAAGTGACATTATTCCTGGTGGATATTATGCTCGAAAATGAAAAAACGGGAAAAGATTCTGGTTACGAATTTGTAAAAGCTATTCGAAAAAAGAAAGAGTACCAATTTGTACCGGTTATATTTATTACCGGTATGGAAGAACCGCGAGAACGGGCTTATAAAGAACTGCATTGTTATGGATATATTCAAAAGCCATTTTCAGTTCCAATGGCACAACAACTGATTAAACAATGTTTATCATACCCCGTGAAGGAACAGCCACAGAAGCTTCGATTGAAGAAGGATGGGATTATTCTGCTAATCGAACAATCAGATGTTGTTTATATCCGGACTGCCAGAGGGCATATGTATTTGAAATTAAATGATACAAGTCTTACAGAGTTTTCGTATATACCGTTGACGGATGTGTTGAAAGAATTTACGGAGGAAGAGATGTTACAGTGTGAAAAGGGAATGGCGGTGAATTGCAGATATATTGACTTTATAGATTTGAAGGCGAGGCGGATTCGTTTGATGAAAAATCTGGGAAGCATAAGTATCAGTAAAACATATTTAGATTCTGCAATACACAGTGAAACTGATATAAAAACACAGTAATAATGTATGAAATGGTGAGGCAATAAAAATAAAGCAATAGTAAAACTGTGTTAAAAGAAATGTATATCATGGGTATAATAAATAAAAAAAGTATAGGAGCCCATGATGACAGAAGAATTTTGTATAAGTAATGAAGCAACAGGAAAGAGAATACGAGAGTTACGAGAACAGAAGGGAATAACACAGGATGCCTTGGCAGAAATACTGTCTGTAGGACCAAATGTGATTGGCTGCTATGAACGTGGAGAATATGGACCATCGAAGAAAGCCATTCATACCATGTGTAATTATTTCGGAGTGTCAGCAGATTACCTCTTATATGGAGAAGTAGAGAGTGTGGATACTGTACTTGGAAGTATCCATCATCTTTCGGATGTAGATAAAATGAAAATTATGATACGTCTGTTGTTCTATTTTATGCGCGGAAAATCCTCAGACGAGGATAATAAAGGCGGAATTGAAACAATTCGGAATACATTTGAGTATTTGTTTGAAATAGACAAATAAAGGACGGAATACAAAAGATGAAAACAATTTTAATTTTGGAAGATAATGCCCGCGAAATGGAGCGCTTAGTTAAAATTGTTACCAAAATGGAACTGGAAATAACTGTAAAGTGTGCGTCTAATCTGGAGCAGGCATATCATATGGCAATGGAAAATACCATTGACGTATTTCTTTTGGATATTATCTTAGAACCCCGTGTGTCCGGGGATGCTTCTGGTGTAAAATTTGCAGATAACATTCGTGGTGTGGAAAGATATCGTTTTACACCGATTATTTTTACCACATCGCTGGAGGACCCAAATCTTTATGCCTATAGTGATATTCATTGCTATAGCTATATTGAGAAACCTTATGATGCAGACAAGGTAAGTACTGCAATCACGGAAGCATTAAAAATGCCACTGGAAAATCAGAAGGCTGGTAATGTGTATTATAAAAAACGTGGTTCGTTGCACAAACTGTCAAAAGACCAAATTATATACATAGAAAATAACCGTAGTGGTCGTGTGGTTCATACGATTAGTGATGAGCGTTACATGGCATATAAGCCATGTAAAAAGATTCTTGCAGAGTTGGGAACAGATAAATTCATTCAATGCAATCGTTTTGTCATTGTGAATAAGGATTTTATTGATACTATAGACTCTGTGAATCGTTACATTACTCTCAAGGGATGTGAGGAAACTCTTGAGATTGGTGCTATTTATAAAAAGAGTTTTTTGAGGGATGTATTTAATGGTTAGAGATATTATGGGAATATTGGAAATTTTTTCGCTTTTATATACATTTACTTTAGTATATAATAAAAAATTTTCGATTAATGTTTATGCAAGTGTATTTACAATTGCGCAATTGGTTTTACTTTCAGGAATAAATAATCATGGCTTTCCAGTGTATTTATTATCGGCATCTTATATTATGCTATTTTTGTATTGTATTTTATATTATAAATCTTCCGTTAAAAGAGCAATAATTAATTGCATTATTACCATCATAGTGATAGGACTTTTTCAAATTATGTCCTACATGGTAGTTTCATTAGTGACAATAAAAATGCAAAACATTATATGGAAGGAATTAATTATATCAATTTTATGCTTTTTAATGATACTTATTAGTGGAAAATGGCTGAAATTAAAAGAAATTTCTGATTTTTTATTACAAAGAAAGAAGATACTCCTACTAATAGGTCTTTTCATATTTTTCATATTGGGAAAACAAATATGGATGATGAAGCAGAATCATATGATGAAGGCACAAATAGTAATTCCAATTATATATGCAGTGTTAATTATGGGAATACTTATTTATGAGTGGCAAAAGACAAGATTGGATGCAGAAAGAAAACGCGTCCAATTGGAAATGAACTCGCTATATTTTAATACATATGAAGGCTTAATAATGTCTATTAGAGAAAAACAACATGACTTTAAAAATCATCTTAATGCAATTGAGGGAATGATATATACGACATCTGATTATAATGAACTTGTTGCAGCACAAAGAAAATATTTTAATCTTGTAAATAAAGCTATGGGTGATACATCAATACTTACATTAGTAGAAAATCCACTAATAGCGGGATTTTTATATCGTAAGGTATCTGAGGCAAAGGAGAGGCAAATTACAGTACAACAAAATTGCATATTATCAAAAAATATTAATTTGCCGATGCCGGAATATTTGTTAGTGGAAATAATGGGTATTTTAATTGATAATGCTATTGAAGCCGTTACGAATGGTGAAAATGATACGAATGGGCGCCAAATAAGAATTGAACTTAAGCAACAGGAAAAGAGGATATATTTTGCTATTGCAAATTCATGTAAAGAGGAGACATTTAATAATATTGGTAAAATGTTTCAATTGGGATATAGTGAAAAAGGGGGAAATAGAGGTATTGGACTTGCAAAATTGCAACGCATGATAGAGGATTTGAATGGTGAAATAGTGACGACGAGAACGGTTTTGGATAATCATTTAGCAATCGAGTTTCAGATTGTTGTATAAGTAATAGAATATTTACTCCCCGTCTCATAATTATAATTGAGAAAAGGTGAGACGGGGCAATTTTTAGGTTGAATTATTCTTTTTGGGGAAGTTCAGGTTCACCAAAGAAAACAATGCTTATGCCACTCCAAAAGAAACCTTCATAAAAAGACAAACAGAATGCACACATTGCTAATCCAATCTGATATAACTTTTTATTTCTCATCCCTCTTCACCTCCTTATATATTTTTGTTATTATTAATTGAATGGTATGTAGAACAACCATCCAAAAACTAGCCAATAAATATGGATATTCAGGAAACAGGAACATAAGAATTGAAATAATCAGAACCACTTGAAAAGAAGCAATTCGATTTTTTTGAATTCCTTTTTCATCTAACATAACTTTGCGGTGAGAAAGTAGTGGACCTAATGCGTATTCTGCAATTGCGCAAGGAATCATAAGGATAAGCCGGGCTAATGAGCATAAAGGTGCATACATTGGTAAAAGCATTACCGTCGGAATAAAAACGAGAAATGTCATAAGAAGGCAAGTCCAATAACTCTTGGTGTGTATGCCACCGTTCCTTGTGCGTAACAGAAAAAAAGGAATCATAGCAAATAGAAAATCGGGAAGTTTTCCAAAGTAATAAAAAAATCCACCTAATAAAAGCAACTTGCTTAAATCATAGATTAAAGCTGTAATTACGTAACGAATTATTTTTAGTTCGTATTCGGAAAAGTTATAATTCGCTTCAATCTTACTCATCAGAAAATTCATTCTAATTTGTCCCCCACAACACTTATCATTCTAAGTCTGTAAGAGAGGGTTTTATTGTTTGCAGTACGTAAATGAGTGAAAAAGGAAACAATAAATAAAAAAGTATAAGAATAGTCTGAAAAAGGAAAAAACGTTTTATGAAAGATAATGTTTAGGAGTAAACTAAGAGATAAAAAGTAGTGGCAAGAAGCATTATATATTGTGTCGTTTGCGAAAAATGTTATATAATGTTGATAATAAAAATATGATATGAGGTAAATAATCATGGAACAAAATGAGAAGGTATTGATAGCAATTTTGGACGATGATAACGTTTTTGCAGAGGCTTTGTCAGAATCTTTAAAAAGGATTGCAGCACAAAGAGAAGTAGACATTGACATTCATATGTATTCGGAAACAAAGAGCATAGATAAGTCACCATTCGGGTATGAACTTTTGTTTCTGGATGTGGAATTGCAGGACGAAAATGGAATTGAGTGGGTAAAAAAATGGAAACAACAACTAAAGTTTAAAGAGATTGTAGTTGCGTCTTCTTATGATAAATATGTGTTTGACAGTTTGGAAATACGTCCGCTTGCTTTTGTACGAAAGGCACATTTGGAGGAAGATTTGGAAAAGGCAATTGACAGTTATGAAAGGGTAAGAACGTCACCGCCTAGTCAGATAGTAATTATGGATGGAAAAAAGCAGATGTTTTTCAACCCGGATGAGATTGAATATCTAAGAGCCAATGCACATTATGTGGATGTGGTTTTACATAATGGTGACCAGAAACTAATTCGTAACCGCCTGGATAGGCTTCAGCACAAAATGGAAGAGTATGGTTTTGTGAGGATACAGATTAGTTATCTTGTGAATATGAAATATGTTGAAAGAGTGGATAATCGGTTTATTTATATGAAAAGCGGTGCAAAAAAGCCAATTAGTCCAAAATACAAAGATGCATTCTTTGATAGACTCCGTGTATATATAAAGATGGACAAGGAGAATAAGGATGGAATTTCTGATTGATGTTTTTGAATCCGACATAGACATAAGCAATATGTTTTGGGCAAAGCTCACGGGTCTTAAGCCCGGCACGAAATATTACTATACCTGCGGCGACGATAACAACCGCAGCGAAGAATATTATTTCTCGACCCAGCCCGAGGGACTTAACAAGTTTAAATTCATAGCAATATCCGACCCTCAAAAGGGCAGACCGTTTTATGTTCCCGATTATTCAAAGCTTCAGAGCTTTTTAAAAGACGTTCTTAAAGAGAACCCCGACACAAGATTCATTCTCACCGCGGGCGACAACACAGACTGCGGTCAGCACGAGTTGCAGTGGAACGGATTTTTAAGCGGCATGAAAGATATTGCAGAGCATCTGCCGCTGATGATGGCTGTCGGCAATCACGATAACCGCGGATTTAAAATTTATGAAGAGGGTCACTGCGAGGGCAGATATTACGCCGAGCCGGCAGAGTTTTTTAACAAGCAGTTTAAAGGCTCTTATGCCTATAACGGACCCGAAAACTGGAAGACAGAGAACTACTCCTTTGATTACGGCAACGTTCATTTTTGCATATTTGGCATAAACGGGCCCGAAGAAGTAAACGAGTGGGCAAAGAAAGACCTCTCTTCAACAGACAAGACCTGGAAAATCGGCGCATACCACTTCCCGATATATTATTCGGGTCCCGAACTTGAAAATGACGACGCATACCCGGTTATGAGAGAGAGTATGGAGATGCTCGACATCATGTTCTCCGGCCACGAGCACAACTTTTCGAGAAGCTATCCGATAAAAAATGAAGAGCTGTTTGACCGCCCCTCGCAAGGCACAATCCACTATATGCTCGGCAATGCCAACGAGAATCCTCCAGGCTCGCGCACGCTCGCAAAGGTCTGGCACCCTGCTTTTTATCCGCAGGAGGAATTTAACCAGATGGTTGCAATAATTGAGGTTGACGGCAACAAAATGAAGCTCACCTCTGTGCTCAACGACGGCAGAATTGTTGACGAATGTGTAATTGACAAAGATAAAGATGAAATACTCCCCCACGCGGTTGCACCGATATATATTCAAACGCGCCTTATGTACAAGGGCTGTGACCTCGGTCTTTGCATGGCAATCACTCCCCCGGTAGAAAAGGACGGGGTTTGGTATGCTCCGCTTGCCACGATGATCTCTTTTGCCGGCGGAGAGGTTCTCAGAGAAAAAGGCAAGGTCACCTGCTCAATTTATGGACATACCGCAACATTCTTTGAGGATAGCGACATTGCCACGGTTGACGGCAAGGACTTTAAGCTTGACGCAAAGGTATTCAGGGGCAACTGCTCTCAGCTTTATATCCCCGTTGAGGGCTTCACAAAGGCTTTCGGCATGAAGTGGGCATACGCCAAGCGCAATAACTTTATTTCGATTGAGCATCCGAGCGAGGATAAGCCTATTTGCACACAGCCGTAAATTAAATTAAGAAACTGCCAAATGGACTGCCGCTAAAAGTGACAGTCCATTTGTTATTACTGCATATCTTTATTGAGCAGCTTTTTATATGTCAAATCTATCAAAAACGCACCGAGCGGCGCAGTTATGATTATCGCCAAAACCGCCACACTCAAAACAGCGTCTCCGCAGGAGAGTCCCATGCTGAGCGGTATTCCGCTGATTGCCGCCTGAACTGTGGCTTTCGGCAAATAAGCGAGCATACAAAAAAGCTTCTCCATGCGGCTGAGTTTTGTTTTTATAAGACAAACGAACACGCCCGTTACGCGGAAAAGCAAAACGGCAAATATCAGCAAAATCGCTCTAAGTCCGAAACGCATAGCATAGCTTAAATCCACACTTGCGCCGACGAGCACAAACAAAATTATTTCTGCCGCAACCCATAATTTATTATATCTTTGAGAAAGCCTGGGCGAAAGCTCGGGCTTTACCTTTTGCACGGCAATGCCGATACACATAACGCCGATAAGTGCCGAGAACGGAGCCTTATTTTGAAACATATCTTCAAATGCAACAAACAAAAGCGAAATACTTAAAAGCACTATTATCTTAACCGTGTCTCTTATGTGAAACCTTTTAAAAACCTGACCGCAGGCAAAGCCGAAGAGCAAGCCTGCCGCCGCACCGAGCAATATTGAAGCAGGGATTGAAACAAAGCTCATTGCCGAAACTTCGCCTGTTTGCGAAAGCGAAAGGAACGCATAAAACATAACAATTACAAACACATCGTCCACAGACGCGCCTGCCAAAATAAGCTGAGGAATGCTTTTGTCTTTGCCATAGCCCTCTTCGGTTATTTTGAGCATTTTAGGCACGATAACCGCAGGCGAAACCGCACCGACAACCGCGCCCATTATTGCAGCGTCAGCAACCGAAACGCCGAGAAGCTTCGGTGCAAGCAAAACCATGCCTATTATTTCAAAGCAGGCGGGCACAAAGCACATCAGCACCGCAGGTCTGCCGACCTTTTTTAAATCAGAAATATTAAGCGACATACCGGCTCTTGCGAGAATTATAATCAGCGCAATTTTTCTCAGCTGCGGCGAAAGCTCCAAAACTGTCGGGTCTATAAGAGCAAGCGCATAAGGTCCTATTAAAATCCCCGTTAAAAGCATACCCAAAAGCGAGGGCAAGCGCAGCTTTTTAAAAAGCTCGCCGAGCAAAAGCCCGAGCAGCAAAATTATTGCCAAGCTGAAATACATAAAAACACTCCTAAAGCAAAAATAAAGCCAATGACCCCTGCATAAGCAGAAGCCATCAGCTTTAAAAGCGGTTCAGGTTTTAAAAACCTCGGGAGACCTCATTCCCGTTTTTTATTTAACAACTATGTTTACAAGTCTGCCCTTAACATAAAGCTCTTTGACTATTGTTTTACCCTCTGTTGCCTCTTTGATTTTTTCATCTTCTTTGGCAAGGGCAACAGCGTCCTCTGCGCTTATATCGGCAGGAACAACAAGCTTTGTGCGAACCTTGCCGTTAATCTGTGCAACGATTTCGATTGAATTTTCTTTGCACTTTTCTTCGTCATACTCCGGCCATTTCTGATCCGTTACGGTTCCGCCGAAGCTCATAACCTCCCAAATTTCTTCTGTTACATGAGGAGCAAAGGGATTGAGAAGCAAGGTAAATATCTTATACTCGTCCTTTGTTATGCTGCCCGAGTCGTATATATCATTGAGCAGTGACATGAGAGCGGCTATAGCTGTGTTTGCTTTGAGGTTGTCTATATCTTCAGTTACCTTTTTGATGGTCTTGTGGAAAGACGCCTCCAGCTTTTCGCGGATACCGTTTTCATCGGATACTATGTCCTGAAGGTTCCAAACTCTCTCAACAAAACGGCGGCAGCCCTTTATGCTTGCGGAATTCCACGGCGCAGCCTTTTCAAAGTCGCCTATAAACATCTCGTAAAGGCGCATGGTATCCGCACCGTATTCATTTACTATATCGTCGGGATTTACGACGTTGCCTCTTGATTTTGACATTTTCTCGCCGTTTTCGCCGAGAATCATGCCGTGGCTGGTTCTCTTTTGATAAGGCTCTTTTGTGGGGACAACGCCTATATCATAAAGGAATTTATGCCAAAATCTGCTGTAAAGCAGGTGAAGCGTTGTGTGCTCCATACCGCCGTTGTACCAGTCAACGGGAGTCCAGTATTCAAGTGCCTCTTTAGACGCGAGAGCCTCGTCGTTGTGCGGGTCGCAATAACGCAGAAAATACCATGAAGAGCCTGCCCACTGAGGCATTGTGTCTGTCTCACGCTTTGCGGGGCCGCCGCAGCACGGGCAAGTGGTGTTTACCCAGTCCGTCATCGGTGCAAGCGGAGATTCGCCGTTTTCTGTCGGCTCATAAGAGTCAACATTCGGGAGCTCAAGCGGAAGCTGATCTTCGGGAATGGCAACCCATCCGCATTTTTCGCAGTTTACAAGCGGGATAGGCTCGCCCCAATATCTTTGACGTGAGAATACCCAGTCTCTGAGCTTGAAGTTTACTTTTGTTTTGCCTTTTCCGTTTTCTTCGAGCCACTTTTTGATTGCCTCTTTGGCTTCGTCAACACTCATGCCCGTGAGGAAGCCCGAATTTACCATAACGCCGCTGGCGCAGTCGGTAAACGCTTCTTTCTCTATATCGCCGCCTTTTACGACCTCTACCATGGGAATGCCGAATTTTTTGGCAAACTCCCAGTCTCTTGTATCGTGTGCCGGAACAGCCATAATTGCGCCTGTGCCGTAAGAAACAAGAACGTAGTCCGAAATAAATATCGGAATTTCTTCGCCGTTGACGGGGTTTATCGCCTTGACGCCTTTGAGCATTACACCGGTCTTGTCTTTGTTGACCTCTGTTCTCTCAAAGTCGGATTTTCTTGCCGCCTCTGCCTGATATGCGCGGATTTCGTCCATATTTTCGAGTATATCCGCCCATTTTTCTATGTAAGGATGCTCGGGTGACACAACCATATATGTTGCGCCGAAGAGCGTATC
>OQVT01000282.1_pt1 | contig 26072 bp, 20 predicted proteins | sample 1691561 | NCBI WGS metagenome assembly OQVT01 (sample SAMN03418260, study PRJEB22391) | human gut metagenome | biome: human-gut; feature: organic feature; material: feces | host: Homo sapiens | place: Tanzania | collected 2013-01 | reverse complement strand
CTTTATTTACAAGGTGTTTGAGCAAATGTTAATGGATTTTCGTGGACAGCAGTGATTCAAAACAAACGGGACTGTAAGATATGAAATATTGCAGTTATACCCATTGTCCATATGTTGTGTTCTTTCGCTTATGCCAAGCATGTTGACACCACGACGGGAGATGTGGCAATGCTTCCGCAGCATCTCTGCAGAATAGTTCATGCCATAGAATTTGGCAACCATACGGAGAGAGGTTGGACCACAATCTGAGGTGTTATTTTTCCTGTAATGAGGAAATTGTTTAGCCATGGTTAATGTTTTTGGGGGTTCTTGTTCCAATGATATGCCAAATGGAACATTACGTAATGTGGCAGGCAGCGGTACCATGTATCAATTCGTCCCTGGGCATTTACCTCATAGCGTACTGATGAAAGCTGCTGCAATATGTCGAAAGCATCAACACGTGCTATAAGCTTGCCTTTGAGGAAGGACTGGCTCAATGAGGCATTGAAGATGAAGTCATCGGCGTTCAACGAGCTTCCATAACCACGGCGACTGTACATTGTAGCATCTGCCGCCACTGTTGTTTTCAGTACCGGTATGGTGTAGTGTGCTGTAAATCCGTATTTGTAGTCAATGACATTCAGAGTCTTGAAATCGCGCATCCTGCCTTTTGAGTTTCTCCAGTTTATATCTCCAGTAAGCTTGATATTCAGCGTGTTCCTGTTGTATTGGATATATGCACCGTCGCGTAGTGATATCGTGTTAACCTTATTCTCATGGCTTTCCGTCTCGCCCGCCAGCATGGAGTAGTCTACGGAATGATGGTAATTGGCGCTGAGATTGGTTCCACAGGTCAAATGGCGTTTCTTGTCAATGGAGCTTGAAAAACCAAAACTGGCAGTGGCGCTATATGAGCCTGACACATTCACAGGCTTGTATGTATAGACGCCCGTCTCCGGATTATATGTTGAGGATTGTGCCACATCGGTATGACGATAGTCGAATGTCGCCCCCACATTCCAATTGCGCTGCATCATTATACTGCCATTTGAATAGCTCGTTGTGACTATTGTGTTGGATTGTCCTTTCAGTTTGGGATTTCCAAGCTTCACTATCAATGGTTGGCTGTCGTCACGGAAATCTATCTTGTTCATCAAGTCTACCTCGTTGCTTTTGTATTTTATGTTAAAGCGGAATTGTCCCTTGCCGTTAGATTTGTTAAAAGAAAAAGATGGGGAGAAGAGCACGTTGCTCTCGTTTACCAAGGTGTCAATGACACCACGCTTGTAGTCGAGTGACTGGTGGTAGACGGGTATCTCTAATTCCAACCTCCAGAGGTCGTAGTTTATGTTAAACATAGAAATTCCGTTTAATTTATATGATGCCGGCTTTTTCAGACTTACAGTTACATTGCTGCGGAAAATCCTGTGATGGCTGTCATAGGAGTTTGATACGTCTGTTATTGCCGTCAGCATGTCGAGCTGTGACGCCAGCAGCAGCGTGTCGGGATGATAGAGATAGTCGTGCAACTTTGTGTCGGAGAGTTGAATTTGCTCACCTGCTATTAAGTCAATACCGTTGAGCAAGCCTGTGCCTGCATAATTGGCGCTGAGCAAAAAGGCTGTAAAACGGTTTGACATGTCATTGGCGTTGTGGCGTATTATGCTCTCCTGATTGTCAGCCTGCCATGTATCATAACGATTGGAAAGCCATGAACGGTCGTCGTTATGCATAAATACGACACCCAGGCTCACATTCCGTTTTTTCTCACTGTCTACATTGAACATGCAAGACAGTTCATGCTGTGTTCTCCAGTTTTTACCCTCACTCATCATGTCGGTGCGCATAGACGCGGTCTTGCGATCGTCCCATTGCTCAAACATGGTATTGCCGTGTCCTTTTCTACGTCCTATATCAAAAAATGACTTGACTTCGAAATAGAATGGCTTCTTAATCTTGAATTCGTCCTTGAGTTTCAACTTCCAGTTATCAGATTTCGTACGGTTCTCTGTCTGCGATGTAGGATTTGTCCCTTCAAGGAATTGCTCGCTCCATTGTCTCATCTCTGAATCTGTGTCTGTTGTCGTATAGTCCGCGTTGAAATTATTTTTCACGTTTCTGCCCTTCGACTCGTAGTCAAGGTCTGTAGCCACACTCTGCGTTTTCACAAGCGACTGCGGCATCAATGCCGGTGTCCAATACCCCTCCTGCCCTATGTGCCGGTTCTCGTTCACATTGTTGGTATTTCCCATAAGCGAATAACGCCAACGGTTTGTAAAGCCCAACAGGAAACCACGACCTAACCATCTATCTTCTGTTCCTACAGCTGCCTCAACATTGGCTATATAGCCTATGCTGAATTCTTTCTTCAGGTTCACATCCATCACGTATTTCCGTTCTTCCACATCATATCCCAAAGCCTCGCTCTTGTCGGTCTGTTTGTCATACACCTTTATTTCCTTAACGGTGTAGTATGGCAGATTTTCCTGCAACACTTTGCTGTTACCTTTAAAGAAAGACCGAGAGCCAAGCATAAGTTCGTCAACCCTTCTTCCATTCACATATATCACTCCGTTATCCGTCATCGTTACTCCTGGCAACTGTCTTATCAGAGCGTCGAGCATGGAGCCGTCGGGCAGTTTGAACGCATCGGCATTATAGACCAGGGTGTCGCCCTTATAATAGAATTTCAGCCTCGTAGCCTTCACTACAACCTCGTCAAGGTCTACGCTCAGGTCTTTGCGCATCTCCAACTTTACCTCGATTGATTCGGCTTGCGGATTTGTGACTGATATGCGTTTCCATACCTCGGTATATCCCAACCGTGAGGCATGGATAAGATAGTCTCTCTTCTCTGGTTTCAGCCTCAGCTCATACACCTCACGCTGTAGCCTGTTAAAACGGTCACGGAAAGAAAAGGTATGTACAGTGTCTGTAACCAGGACGCTGTCGGTGGTATAGACTGCCACGTCGACACCTATGACCGGCTCTTTCAGGAAGGCATCTTCTATGTCTATGTCAAGGTCTATGGTCTGCGCTTTAGTCTGTACTGTAAAGAACAGAAGGAAAAACAGCAGGCTTGCTGCTTTGGGGAATTGTAAGAATGTCAACATCAGTACCGAGTTTATATCGGTGTCAGAAAAATCCGACACCGATGAGATTTATAAATTGGTTATTACACGCAAGAAGAAATTGCTATAATCTTGCTACCTTGTTGTTTATACTCAACCTGGCAGTAACCTATACAAATACAACTATGTTCATTGGTATAAGGGCAACTTAAGACACAGGCTTGTCCTTTTGTGGCTTCAGAACAATTATCAACAAGGTTTAAGCTAAGACTTCCTTCTACCAAACTCAGTTCTTCATGAGACAACACTCTTGAATCGTTCAAAACGAATCTTTTAAGCTTTTTCATAATTTCTGTTTTGAGTGGTTAAACAATAACACTGTCTTTTCTGCAGTTTGCGAGTCTGCTCCCAATGGCGTAGTGCTTCGGCCATTGAAATCTTGCAAGATATTCTTCTCTTTTATGTCAATATAGGTAATCATTGCTAAATCCTCCAACTCATACCTCCATAATGACTTTCTTCGTACAGTTGCTTTTCCACAAGCATGGCCAACAACAATTGTGCGATTATGCTGCGATATGGGGTGAAGTAGCGGGCAAACGACAACATGCTGCGGCTGTTCCTCTTGTGCTCATCCTCCACCTTGCCGAAATTTTCGCCAGGTTCGAGCATCAGTGCCATGCCGTTACTGTCCTTATCAGCTTTTGGCCCAATCCATCATCGTTCAAACTCTTCTTTTGTATAGGTCAGACGTTGCGATGCTGGGTCTGATATGGGCTACGAATAGTATTCCGTGTCCAATAATTCTCATAAATGTATGTGCGCTGTTAATGTCACAGACAACGGTCGCAGGTGGCATATTGTGTAACTCAAGTTTCGGATTTAGAATTCAAGCCGTTTGAGCATACTCTCTAAGTGCAACCAATCTCTTGTCATTCTCAATAATTTGGATGGTTAGTTCATCGGAGTCAGCACCAATGAGTTCAGAAACGATGGCTACCACCTCTATTATGATTGCCCATATCTTTTCAACCACCGTCAGTTCGTGTACTCCGAGATACATGTCACCGAACAGTCCTCCTATAGTGTCATAGTCGAGTGTTCTTTTTATTGAGGCAAGTATGTTGTAGCGTATTATGACCAATGAAACATGCGCTAGCCCTTGTTCATTTGCATTATTCCAATATCGCCGACCCGGCACCATTTTGCCGTGAAGCCTCATTGTTTTGTTTTACGTGTTTGCCGAAGCCGAACACATAAGAAGCGCCCAATTTTACATAGCAATGACTGTCCACTCCATAACCAAACTGCTTGCGGTCGAAATACCTGCTGTTCATCTCATTGCTCGAATTCTTCCAGTTCCATGTGAATGGATTTGCAATCAGGGCTGATACATTCCATGATGAGTTTCCCCATCCTATACTCAAGGAGTAGGTTTCTTGATGCTTAGTCCATAATCCATTTATTTCACTTCCCGGTGCACTCTTGTCTGAAAAATAATGAGCACCTATATTCCATCCACCGAAATACCAATAAGCTTGCAGCGAGTAGTTCACATCTACATGATCCGAGTTGAAAGGTTCTCCGTTATGACAGAAAGGCATTGCTATCAGTCCTGCAATCTGCAATCTGTTTTGTAGCAGTCTCACTCGTCCGTAGGCTCCCGTTGTCAATGATGTGAAACCGCCCATAGGCTGTTCTATTGTTCGTAATATTCCGGTCGAGGATGGAGTGTATACAAAGGCGTATCGGTCGCGTACAGACCATGCTGTGGCATAGACAGAAAAGCTGATGCTGTTATTCGGTATGCAGGTGTAAGTTATGCCATAGTCGAAACTCTTGTAGGGCTTAAGGGCAGGATTGCCGGTATAGCTCATCAACGGGTTTGACCGCACAACAGCCTCGCTACGGTAAGACGAGAGTGGCACGGAGGTCATGTAATGAAATTCGGCTGAGATATGATCCTTGCCGTTGAACGAGTACTGAACCGATGCGTCCGCCCAAGGTTGGGTGGAATGTTCTATGGTTTGTCTATACTTCGAGTGGTCGTAATTGTATCCCACACCTAAATATATATAATATTTGTTCCTTGAAAGTGAATAACCCAATCCCGGACCTATACGGTATGTAGTGAGTCGGTCATGCATGTCTGCAGTTCCTGAATATCTTGTCGAAGCTCTGTAAAACAGGCCCTGACAGAAGATCTTCAGGTTTCCATAGTTGCCGAACGAGTGGTTGAACTGCAGTCTGGCGCGGACGGAATGGGAATCGTCTTCGGCATCATTTGGAAATTCTGCCCTTCCCTCCCTATAAAGGCTCGATTGCCGAGAATGGGTATAGGAGTAAACAGGGTTGAAGTTGATCGTGTTTCTCTTTCCCAGGATGAAATTCCAGTTGCCCGAGTATGACAACGAATTTTGACGCATGGCTTCGGTCTTGTTGAAGGCTGTCAAGTCCATCTTGTCGGGATTAATGCCGACTGTTCCCGTCGTGTTATTGATAGGCGTATGGTCGAAAGCAGCTCCGACAATGTTGCTAATAGTGATTTTGTCGGTATTGTAGACAACTTTCAGGGTAGGCCACAACAATCTGTTGTGCTTGTCAGCAGTTAAGACCGATTCAGTCCGTCTGAAAGTCTTTTCCGAGCCGTCATTCTGAGGAAGACGGTAGGTCTCGAAGCTTTCTGCGAAATCATGTGTTGATTTACTATACGAAGCTCCCAATCCCAAATCAAAGGTGAATTTCTTTGACTGGAATTTCCCGAAAAGGTTAAGTTGGCCGTCATTGGCTATAAAGCGTTCCGAGCCTAAAGCCTTTAAATATCCTCCATATTCATATCGTTTCATGACAAAGTTCACGACGGGTGCATTGCCAAGGAATCTTGGGTCGGATGGATAGTCATAATATTCAACCTTTTTGACATCAGTAGTCCTCATGTTCTTTAAATCATCGGCAGTAGCAGGAAGCCAGTCAATGAACACGGCTACAGGTCTGTTGCCCACGGTGTTTATCGTTGTACCTGCTCCAAGTGCCAACTGAGGAATCGCCATGCGGTTCAGCAAATCTATTCCGCTTTGTGAGGCGTTCTTCTGTTTTGAAGTAGGAAAATATGTTGATACAGAGGCTGATAAGTTTTGTTGGTCGGCATTAACCACCACCTCCTTTAATTGTATGGATAAAGAGTCTTTTGTTTTTACTTGCGCATCAAGGGTAAGGCAAAAGCTGATACTGCCGAATAGCAAGAGTGCGATTTGAATTAAGAGATATCTCATAAGCAATCAAATTTTTGTTTCACCCCAATATCTTCCTTGGGGTTTTATTAGACTAACGAATAAGGTATAGGATTATCAACAGTTATTAACGGTTCTTAACCATAACATCCATCCTTATCTATTTCGCCAGTCTTTGTGATAAGAAATGCTAAGCTCGGGTTGGGGCAAAAAGGCGGAATGTCGTTGGCTGGTCTCACAGCAGCCCCGGCGATAAGGGGCTTATTCTGTCCGCTCGTGTGAGAGCGGCCGTTGTAATTCTTCGTCTTTGGTCGGGTTAGGCGTGGTCGGTTTGGTGGGCGCCATGCGCTTTCGGGTCGGCAAGAGCTATGGGTCGGCAGGAGGAATATGAAGAATCGTTTTAGTGTGGTGTGGGCCCCAATGACAATCGGTCAAGCGAAGGCCGACCAACGAAGGGGTTGGTGGGGCTTTGCTTGACCGATGTTTCTCCTGTAGCGAGGGAGGGGTGGGCTGCCGTTTGCCAGCCTGCCTGGGATGAGGCTATTTTCTTTCGAGTTCCTGCAGGCTCTTCATCTTCTTCGTTTCGAGGAACTCGTAGATGCCACACAGGTGTTCGCGTACGCGGCCATGGCCAAACTCGTAGACCTTGCTCACCAGACCATCGAGGAAGTCGCGGTCGTGGCTCACCACGATGAGCGTTCCGTCGAAGTCTTGCAGGGCTTGCTTGAGCACATCCTTGGTCTTGAGGTCGAGGTGGTTGGTGGGCTCGTCGAGGATAAGCAGGTTCACGGGCTCCAGCAGGAGCTTGAGAATGGCCAGTCGGGTGCGCTCTCCGCCCGATAGCACCTTCACCTTCTTCGTGGAGTCTTCGCCTCCAAACATGAATGCGCCGAGGAGGTCGCGTATCTTGTTGCGTATTTCGCCCTTGGCCACATCGTCGATGGTTTGGAACACGGTGAGCTCTCCGTCGAGCAGCGAGGCTTGGTTCTGCGCAAAGTAGCCTATCTGCACGTTGTGGCCGAGCTCGAGCTTGCCCTCGTGCTGCAGTTGGCCCATGATACACTTCACCAGCGTCGACTTACCCTCTCCGTTGCGTCCCACGAAGGCTATCTTGTCGCCTCGCTCCACGGTGAGGTTCACTCCGCCAAACACCTTCTTGTCGCCGAACGCCATGGCCACGTCGCTCATCTGCACGGGGTAGGCGCCGCTGCGTGGGCTTGGCGGGAACTTGAGGCGCAGGTGGCTGGTGTCCTCCTCGTCCACTTCGATGAGCTCCAGCTTCTCGAGCATCTTCACGCGGCTCTGCACCTGTAGCGTCTTGGAGTAGGTGCCCTTGAATCGCTCTATAAACTCCTTGGTCTCGGCGATCATCTTCTGCTGCTCTTCGTATTTCTTCATCTGCTGCTCTCGGCGCTCCTTGCGCAGCTCCAGGTATTGGCTGTAGGTGGCCTTGTAGTCGTAGATGCGCCCCATGGTCACCTCGATGGTGCGTGTGGTGATGTTGTCCACAAACTTGCGGTCGTGGCTGATGACGACGACGGCCTTCGAACTGTTGCAGATGAAATCTTCCAACCATCCTATCGATTCGATGTCGAGGTGGTTGGTGGGCTCGTCGAGCAGCAGCACGTCGGGCGACTTAAGCAACAGCTTGGCCAGTTCGATGCGCATGCGCCATCCTCCCGAGAACTCGCTGGTGGGACGGTCAAAGTCGGATCGCTCGAAGCACAGTCCGAGGAGCGTCTTCTCCACGTCTTCCTCGAAGTGGGTCATGTCGATGGCGTAGAACTTCTCGGAGAGCACCGACACCTTCTCGATGAGCTGCATGTAATCGTCGCTCTCGTAGTCGGTGCGCGTCGTGAGCTCATTGTTGATGCGGTCGATCTCAGCCTGGATCTCGTGGAGGTGGGCAAAGGCTTGGCACGTCTCCTCGAATACGGTTCGCCCGTCTTCGGTCATCAGGTGCTGAGGCAGGTAGGCAATGACGCAATCTTTTGGAGCCGAAACGCTACCCCTTGTGGCCGTTCTCACGCCGGCTATGATCTTGAGCAGGGTGCTTTTGCCTGCGCCATTCTTACCCATGAGGGCTATACGGTCCTTCTCATTGATCTGGAAGGAGATGTCTTTGAATAGGGTGGTGCCGCCAAACTCGACGGTCAGTCCATCAACTGAAATCATACTTGTTTCTTGGGCTTATGGTAAAAACGCTGCAAAATTAGGCAATTTTATCCGGATTCCCACGCATAATGCCAGAAACCTCACGGTCCCGTAACTTCCCAACCCTTTGCTTCCGTGCGTCATCCCCATTGCTCTCAGCCTGTGGTGACCCTCGGGCATGGGTGGGGCCTTGTGGCATGGGTGGAATGAAAAAATGGGGTGAAAGATTCTTTCGTTTAAGGGTTTTGTGCTAACTTCGCATCAACAAATAAGAATTCAAACCGAAACAATCCGATTGACATGAACTTTTTAAAGAAGCTGTTTGGCGTTCAGGATGCTCCCACCGACCCCAAGCAAGAGGAAGAAAAGAACTTCGAGATGTTCAAATACGACGGCGTGCGCGCCCTCCAGCAGCATCAGTTTGAGTATGCCGCCAAGTGTTTTGACCACGCCCTTGAGCTCAACGCCGACGACCTCGAGTGCCGCGACTACCTTTCGCGGGCCTGTATCGCCACGGGCGACCTGCAGAAGGCTTACGGGCAACTGGAGGTGATCTCGCAGGCCGAGCCCGACAACGTGGCGGTGTGGCTGCGCATGGCCGAGGTGGCCTATATGATGGAAAACTACGCCATGATGGCTGAGGCTTGCCAGAAGGCCCTTCCACTCGACGAGGAGAACGCCAACACCTATTTCATGTACGCCAAGGCTTGCAAGGGACTGGACGACGCCGCTAAGGCCGTGGACCTGCTCACCAAGGCCATCGACCTGCATGACGATTTCGACTCGGCCCGATTGTTGCGTGGCAATGTGCTGTTGGAGAGCGGCGAGCCCGACAAGGCTGCGCTCGACGCCAACTACCTCAACGAGCATATCGGCGGCAACGAGGACGTGTTGCTGCTGACGGCGCGTGTGGAGAAAGCCTTGGGAAATCTTCAGGAGGCCGAGGTGTCGTACGGCAAGGTGATCGACGCCAACCCGTTCTCCATCGAGGCTTACCGTGAGCGTGGCGAGGTGCGCAAGGAGTTGGGCGACAGCCAAGGCGCCAACGCCGATGAGGCTTACGCCCACGAGATGGAGAGCAGCGGCCCGGTTTCCACAGAAGGCATAGAGGAGAGCATCAAGCAGAAAATGCAGCAGATGGACCCCTACAAGGTGTTTCACAACGAATAGCCAACGGCTCCGCCCGTACCCCCCAATCGGTCATTAGAACGAAACAGGTGAATTATTAGGGGGGATTTATTCTGATTTGCGGGAAAGAACTATCTTAACCACAGCGTGGGCTTTCGAGTCAAGAGGATGCGCATACTTGCACCCCTCTTACCCGAAAGCCCACGCTGGCTTTTATCAATAGTTTTGGAAGGTTCCTATCCTGTGTGTTTACTTCTTTTTGTCGCGCTTCCACATGTGCTTGGCGTAAACCAAGCCGTATGCGTCGTAGAGTTTCAGCATCCTGGTTTGGCGCACCTTGTAGTTCTCAAAGTCTTTCTGGCCCTGTGGGCGCCACTGCACCTCTGAGAGGGCACCCATGCGTGGCAACACCTGATACTCGGCCAACGACGGACCGGCGATATATTCGGTCCACAGGTTGCCCTGCACGCCAATGATGTGGCTGGCCGTCTCGACGTCGGCTCCCTCGGGAACAGGTTCCAACGAATAGGTGCGCTCAATGGGCAGGTTGCCGCCAATGAGCAGAGGTTCTTCCCATTGCGACTCGCCCTGGCGGGTCTGATAGTAGTCGAAATAGACGTGCGACGAAGGCGACATGATGACGTCGTGGCCCATCTTGGCGCCGCGGGCGCCCGGAGCGGTGCCGCGCCAACTCATGATGGTGGCGCTTTGGTTGATGTCGCCGTCGAGAATCTCATCCCAACCGATGATGCGGCGGCCTTTGCTGTTCACAAATTTCTCGATGCGATTGGTGAAATAGCCTTGCAGCTTGCCCGGCGTGAGGTTCTCCTTGGCCATCAACGCCTTGCACTTGGGGCACTCCTTCCAGCGCACATTGGGCGTCTCGTCGCCACCGAGGTGAATGTATTCTGAGGGGAAGATGTCCATCATCTCGCTCAGCACATCCTCGCAAAACTGGTAGGTCTTCTCGTTGCCGAGGCAGAGCACATCGGGCATGACGCCCCAAATCTGGCACACTTTATAAGGACCGCCCGTGCAACCCATGTCGGGGTAAGCGGCGAGCGCGGCGATCATGTGGCCCGGCATGTCGATCTCGGGAATGACGGTGATGAAGCGGTCGGCGGCGTACTTCACGATCTCGCGAGCCTCCTCCTGGGTGTAGTAGCCCCCATAGGGCGTGTCGTCGAACACGTCGGAGTTGTGGCCCAGCACCGTCTTCTCACGCACCGAGCCAATCTTGGCCAGGTCGGGATACTTCTTCACCTCGATGCGCCATCCCTGGTCGTCGGTGAGGTGCCAGTGGAAGACGTTCATGTTGTGCATGGCGATGAGGTCGATAAACTGCTTCACAAACTTCACGGGGAAGTAGTGGCGAGCGCAGTCGAGCATCACACCGCGGTAACCAAACCGTGGAGCGTCTTTCAGCACCACGCCGGGAAGCGTCACCTCGGTCAGCGACTTGTCGACTGGGATCGACTTGCGAAGCGTCTGCACACCGTAGAACACGCCGGCTGCCGTGGCGCCCTCGATCACAACCCCCTTCTTGTCGACCGTAATTACGTAGCCTTCCTTGCTCTGCACCTTCTTGTTGAGGCGCAGGGTGATGGCGTTCTTCACCTTTGCCGAGGTGGTGGTGAGCCTCAATGCGGTAACGTCGGCAATGTAATCGCTCAGAAACTGTGCGTCATTCTTCAGTTGCTCGTCACCCTCGGGGTAGACGATCGGTGTGGCGCCAGTCAGCACGAAAGCCCCCTTCTGTGTGAGCGTAACCTCCTGAGGCAAAGGTATCACGTTGTAATCGGCCACACGGTTGTCGTTGGCCGCCATGGCTCCTGCAAACGACATAAAAGCCGCCAGGAGCACCATCAAGAATCTTTTGTTCATATCGAATGATTAATAGTTGTTTGCAACGGATCAAGGTAGCAGGGCCCGATGGCGCCCATCGCCCATCAAAGCCACAAGCAAAATTATGAAAAATACCGTTTGCAGCCAAACAAAACGGCAGAAATCGTTGTGGAGGGCGACAAGCGAAGGCATAAAAAACGTGGGCCATCGTTGGCGACGGCTCACGCTTTCGGGTTTTATGGTGATGTAAGAAGTGGGATGTGGCGTGGTGGGCGCCGCATGGCAGAACGCCCGTTGGGGGCGATTAGTAGGTGCGGTTGGCTTGGCTGGTGCTTATGGTTATGATCTCGGCGGCCTTTTGCTTGTCGCTCTCAAACGAGAAGACGTTGTAAATGTCGATGGCGTTTTGCGGGTCTACGATGTAGGGCGCCATGAGGCTAAGGGCCTTCAGTTGGTCGCTGCTGAAAGAGAGGAGCTTGATGATGCGCGCCGTCTGTGCGCACGAGAAGTTGCAGCCCAGGCAGGCCACCTCCAGCAGGTCGAGCTTGTTGTCGGCGAAGCTCGCTTTCTGCACCTTGCCATAGAGCACGTTGAAGGCGTCGTCGCTCAGTGGGCCGTTATAGTGGTCCGTTCCATCCGGGAGGATGTCGTCGCCGTAAGGGGGAAGCACCGGGTATAAGGGGCGGTTGGTGTTGCTGTCAGGCGTGCGGCTATAATAGGCCACCACTTGCTCGTTTCGGTCGAACACCACCGTGATGAGCTCGGTCGCCTTAAAGGGGCTCAACTCATTCTTGACATACTCCCATCTGTCGCCCGTGGCGTCGAAGCTGCGCATCTTGGGCTTGCCCAGAAGGTGCATCACCGCGCGCTTGGTCATGCCACGCTCCACGGTCTTGTTGTTATTATAGGTGTTGGCCGATGCCGACATGCATATAGCCAGCATCAGAAAGCTTGTGACGATAAGCGCCATCCATTCATTTCTCTTCATACGCTATGTGGTTTTGAGAGGGATTATGGTTTTATGATTCGCTTGCAAAGGTAGCGCAATTGTCGAAAAAGCGCAAGGTGCAAATCCCTATGGATGGGGTGGGGAATCCCTATGACCTTCAACCCAAATCGGTTATTAGACCGAAATTGGGAAAATAGTAGGATGTTATACTAACAAGAATTGAAATCTAATGGCCGATTTGGGCTAAAAACAAGCGGCCAACATGTAGATTTTTTGTCGCTTTTGCCTACGGAAACAACGCAAAATATGTAACTTTGTAATCAACTATCATTACACAACATGGCAAGCAACAGATCGACATACACGCGCGGCAACGCCCATGGCGCCCTCAAGACTGCGACATTCAGACAAGCGAGAAGCCTCTTTCGCCCCTTCTGCGCGGGGCCAGGCAAGGTCCTGCGGGTGGGATTGCTCCTCCTGGTCATGTCGTTGGCCATGCCGCTATGCAGCGTGGCCCAAAACAAGAAGCCCCGAAAGACGCTGCGCGAGATACTGCTGCGCGCCGACAGCCTGCGGCTCCTGCTGAGACAGTCGGCCGACAAGGGCCACATGTTGCAATGGGGCGACTCGCTGGTCATGGAGGAAGTGAGGAAGAGCAACATGAGCGAGAAGAAGAAACAGAAGTTTATGGCCCGCTATGCCAAGCGCCGCATGAAGTTGGAGCGCTACGACAAGCTGCTCTTCCGGGGCGACTCGCTCCTGGCCGCCAACTACCGCAAGGTGAAATACGACACGGCCTACATCACGCGTCCCGACGCGCGGTGGACGGTGAAGTTCAACGGCAACCTGTCGGGCGCCCACATGGAAACGCGCGCCAAGACGGAGGACGCAACCAACCGCACCCGCCTCTTGGCCGAATTCAGGGGCACGCTCAGCATGGCGGTGGCTTACCGCGGACTGGGCCTGAGCCTGGCGGTCAACCCCGCCAAGCTCGTGGGCAAGAGCAAGGACTATGAGCTGAACCTCAACTCCTACAGCAACCGCTATGGCTTCGACGTGGTTTACCTCGCCTCGAAAACCTATCATGGCCATCAGGAGATGGGAGGCGAGCGAATCGACATAGACCGCGGACAGGTGTCGCAGAAAGCGCTCAACCTTAATTTCTACTACGCCTTCAACCACCGCCGGTTCTCTTTCCCCGCCGCCTTCAGCCAGAGCTACATACAAAGGCGAAGCGCCGGCAGTTGGATGGTGGGCGCCAGTTTCGACGGTTCGAAGACCACATTGGGCAACACCACCATCCGCCTCAACGAGTTTGCCGTGGGCGCGGGCTACGGCTACAACCTGGTGGCGCGCCCCCATTGGCTCTTCCACCTCTCGGCATTGCCCACCCTCACCGTCTACTCGCACGACTACACCAAGCAGACGCAGCCACAGGACGCCAGCGACGAGGACGCTAAACCCACCACCGAGCGCACCAACATGAAGTACCACTTCCCCTCGGCCATCGTTACCTGCCGAGGCGCCGTGGTCTATTCGTGGCGCAATAAGTTTATGGGCGCCCGAGCCATCTACAACTACTCGGTGGCCGGCGACGACGACCACCTGCAGGTCATGAGAAACAAGTGGCGGGTGAGAGCCTTCTTCGGCTTCAGGTTCTGAGGGTTTTAATGTCGGTAACGGTAGAACATTTAATGGAGAAAAGATAAGACAGTATCACAAAATTCCAAAGGATTTGAGTCGAAAAATCACAAAATTCCATAGTTTTAACCTCTGTTTATCACAAAATTCCATGGTTTTTAGGATGTGAAATCACAAAATTCATGCTTTTCGGCCCTGTCAGATCACAAAACTCCTGTGCGCACCCCATAGCTTTTGTGATCCGACACGGTGGTTGGCGCATCCCCATCCACTCCTTGCTTGACGCTTTGGGAGCCCCTGTCGCCATTCGTGGCTTGCGGTAAATATCGCAACAAACTATAGTGAAAACTACACACTTCTTTTCAACGACGGAAATGTTTGGCCGAAATACTCGGTTCTCAGCGAGTTTGTGCAATATTCTAATATTCAGCGCGTTACGTTTTTAGCCCCGCGCTTTACGCATTGTGCTCTGCGTTTTGCCTTGCGAAAGATGGCCTTTCGTGATGCGAAAGATGGCTTTCCGCAATGCGATACATGGTCTTTCGCATCACCGTTTGGCATGTTTGGCAACTCGATACATGGTTAACGGCAAATGCGCCGGGCGGTTTCGGCGACAAAATGGGGGAAAAACGGCGGGCCGGCACTCTGGTTCACGCAAAATCGCGACACAACTTTTTGGCCAAATAACCCAACAAGTGGCGTTGCCATAAGGTAAAAAAGGAAGCACCCGCCTTACGGGCCGTTTGTACCGTAGGGCGGGTGCGGGTAAGATGGAAGGCCGTTGGCCTATGCGCGCGGTGTGGATTGGCGCTGGGTCATTTGCCTGAACCGCCACCACATCATGATGCCCGCCGAGGTAAGGCCGAAGGGGAACGCCATCCAGACGCCCACCAAGCCAAACTTGAGCACAAAGCCACACAGGTAGCCCACGGGCAGCGAGATGATGAAAAAGGCGATGAACGCAATGATCATGAGGGGTTTCACGTCGGCTATGCCACGCAGGGCGTTGGCGTAATTGATCTGCAAGCCGTCGCCAAACTGATAGATGAAGAACGGCAACATGAGCGTGAGCACCGTGGCCGACACCTCGGGCGAGTCGGTGAACCAACCGCCGATATGGTTGCGCAGCAAGAAGATGATGCCGCTCAGCACCAGCTCAAGCGCCACCATGACGTGCAAGCCCGCCGTCACCGTGTGGAGCATGTTCTTGTGGTCGCGCTGGCCGTTGAAGTAGCTCGTGCGCACAGCCACGGCGGTCCCCAGTCCGTAATACACCATGAAGGTAAACTGCGATATGGTGCTCATCACCTGATGGGAGGCCAGGGCGATGGTGCCGAGCCATCCCACCATGATGATCGACAGCGAGAACGAAGCCGTCTCCATGCCCATCTCAAGGGCGATGGGTGTGCCGAGCGTGAACATGCGGCGTATCAATTGGCGTGGCCAGCCAAGGCTCCAGAACCCCTCGCGGTAGGGGCGCATGCTCTTGCGCATGAAGAACACGGCGAGAAACAGGCCCACCATGACCACGCGCGAGAGCAGGGTGGCCACACCGGCGCCCAGCACGCCCATCTCGGGCAGCCCGGCCTTACCATATATAAGGAGGTAGTTGCCCACAATATTGATGAGGTTGCCCGAGAGCAGTATCCACATCGACGTGCGCGTCTCGGTGATGCTGTCGGTAAACTGCTTGAAGGCGTTGAACAACATCACAAAGGGCAGCGAGGCCAACAGCACGAGGTAGTAGGGGCGCATGTAGGGCATCAGCTCCTCGGGCTGGCCTATGTTGCCCAGGTTGAAGAAGAGCACCACCAGCGCAACCATCATCAGCAGGCCCGCCAGGGTGTTGGCCAGGAGCGCGCAGCGCAGCGCATTGCCCGCCTGCGGCAGTTCGCCTCGACCGAAGAGGCCGCCCACAATGGGCGTGAGGCCGTAGGAGAAGCCCGTGGCGGTGATGATGACGAGGTTCATGATGTTGTTGACAAACGAGGCCGCTCCCAGCTCCGTGGTGCTGTGGTGCCCCACCATCATGGTGTCGGCAAAGCCCAGGATGATCATTCCCAACTGCCCAATCATGATGGGCAGACCCAGGGAGAGAAGCGATCGGTAATGGTATGGATAAAATTTCATGTTCTTGTTTAGGATGAATGTGTGGCGTAACGGTGCCCGATTTCAAGGGTGCAAAATTAGTGCTTTTTATCCATATATACCCCCTAAGAGGCCCTCGAAGGGGGTGAAAACAATGAAAAATCACTTTTTTGATAAAAAATCTCTCGAAATGTTTGGTGGTTTCGCAGAAAGTCACTACCTTTGCAACCGCAATTCAGAAATGAATTACTTATCAAGCTTCAGTAGCTCAGTTGGTTAGAGCACCTGACTGTTAATCAGGGGGTCGTTGGTTCAAGCCCATCCTGGAGCGCATCTAAAGGAGTTAAAGTTCAAAACTTTAGCTCCTTTAATTTTTTTGTCACTTGCCGTTTATCCCAAATAGTTCATTGGATATCAATTCCTGTTTGTGCTTGCCAACCCTTTCGTCGACACAAAAAATCCCTGCCAAGTCCTTGGTTTGTCGCCGATGGGGGCGCCGAGGAGGTGGCAGGGAAGAGAGAATGTGGAGTAATGGTGTGTTTGTGGTGGGTTAAATCATGAATCCCAACGACACGCTTTGGAACTTTGGCGCATACTCGGTGTCGAGGATGTTGCAAGGGTTGTACTTCACGTAGAAGTTGACAACGGGCGTGGTGATGGTTCCCATGAGGTCGATGGTGACCGGGTTGTGGTGAAGGTCCTTGTACTTGTCCTTGTGTTTCTCACCGTCGAGGCGATAGCGCGTCTTGACAGACGAGTGGCTGGTGCAGTTGATGACCGGACCCAGCGAGAAGCCCCAGTCTTTTTTCGAGTAGCTGTACATGATGGGGAAGATGAGGCTGAAGGTCTTCACGCGCGAGAATTTCGGGTCGGCGCCCTCGGGCAGCGGCACTACCGATACCGTTCCGTCGTTGGCCTTCACAAACTGGTTGCGGTTGGTCATGCGCCAGTTGCTCCATTCCACACCACAGCCAAAGGAGAAACGGTTGCCGTCGCGCCAAGGGTGTATGCCCCAGTCTACGTACATGCCGATGTTGGCGCCGCCCCAAAGGTTGGTCTTCACCACATCGTTGTTGCCTGTGGCGCCGTTGAAACCGAGGAACACGTGGAACTCAGAGTCGTACAAGGGGCGGCGTGCGCGCTTCTTGCTAAACTTGTTGCCAAAACCGAAACTGAAGAGGTCGCCCGTGACAGACGTGCTCTCGTAGTTGCCGTCGGTGTTGCGAAGTGTGGTCTGGTAGTGGTAGTCGGGTTGTCGGTCGGTGCCGTCGACCTCCACTTGGAGCAGTGAGTCGTTGCTCACAACGGTTACCTTATGGGCGTTGTACACCGTTACGGTGTCGTCGGGTTCTGCGGCTTGTGCAATCGAGGCGGTCAGCAGGGCTGCCATGAGAATCATTGTTTTCATTTTTATGTTGCGTTTTAATTGTTTATTCTCTTCTTGAGTTCGGCGATGTTCTTCACCGTTCCCTCCATGTAGATGACGATGGTGTTGTACTGGTTGTTGCTCTCCTTGGAGCAAACGAAGCTAATGAAGCGGTTGGTGGTGCCTTGCGGTTTGAGCATGAGGGTGATCGACGTGTGCTTTTCCGACCGTTTCGTGGATGAGCCAAGCATGTTGTTGGCCATGTCGTTCTCCACGATGGCGATACACTGGTTGCGCTCCCATCGCGTGGCCACGAAGCGTGCGCTGCGATAGTAGGTGAGGCCATACTTGCTGAGCGACCGTCCCTTCACCCTGGTAAGCACCATGCGCTCCTTGGGAACAACCTTGCCGTCGAATATTTGGTTCACCTTCAGGTTGGCCGATTGGGCGTGGCCCAGGGTCACCGACAGGGTTAGCAATAGCGATATGACGAATTTGAGTTTCATGATATATGGTATTTTTAGTATTGTCCGAATGCGTCTTTCAGTTCAGCCCCTACATTGGGTGCAGCGCTTTTGGCGTCGCCGAGGGTGCGTTCCACCTCGTTCATCACCGTCTCGCGGTCGGTCTGGCGCACGCCGTAGGCCACAATCTCATAGTCGCTGGTGTTGCGCTGGCTGAACCATAGCGTGGCGATGATGCCCGCCGTGGCCACGAGGGCGGCGGCTGCGGCGATGCGACGCCAACGGCGGCGGGGCTTGAGCGTGGCCACCTGGGCCTTGGGCGTGGGCTCGCAACCTTGCAACTGGCACATGTCGAGAAACATCTGCCGCACAGGCATGAGCTCGGGGCCGACGTTGGCCGACGTGAAATAGTCGTACAACTGTTGCTCCTCGCTGAGCGTGGTGGCACCCTCGAAGAACTTATCGATCAGCTGTGTTGCTTTAGTCTCATTCATATTGCTTTTTCTTGATAGCGTTTCACATATTCGTTTCTTACGGCCATGCGCGCTCGGCTGAGCGCTTTGCGGGCCGTGGCCTCGTTCATGCCCAGCGTGTGGGCTATGTAGGCCATGTCGCGCCCTTCGATGTGGCGCATGCGCAGCACCGTTTGTTGCACCAAGGGCAGCTCCGTAACGATGTCCATCATGCGGTCGACGGCCTCGTGGCGCTCGGCGGTTCCGTCGGCCTCGTCGACCTGGGGGAGCTGCGCCACGTCCTCGGTGTGGGGCGTGCGGCGAACGAAGTCGAGGCAGAGGTTGCGGGTTACAATCCTCGCCAACGCAGCCATGGGGGAGCGCAGGTCGCCGTGCATGTCCCACAGGCGCACCAGGCAGTCTTGTACAATGTCCTCGGCCACGTCGGCGCGGCGGACATATTGTATGGCTTCGCTTACCAGACTCTGGCGCAGGTGGGCTGCTTCGTTTTGGAATTCTTCGGGCGTCATTTCTTTCTTTTGTTCGCTTATAATACGCAAAGGTAGGTGGATTGTGACATGAAAACAAGCACTTTTTTGTTTTTTTTCTACACATCATTAACAACTTTCCCATATTGAACATGAGACGTTTCATAGGTTATTCTTTCAAATAATGCGTATTTTTGGATAAAAAGTTTGTTTGTCTTTGTTTTTTTTGAAACAAACTTTAATTTTGCAACTGACTAAATTTAAGTACCAATTAAAACTAAACTGACAATGAAAAGAATCTTCCTGCTTTTAGCAACTATAGGATCAATGTTCCTTACGGCTTGCTCTACCCAAGATGACACTTCGCATTTAGAGATTAAGTCTTCTGCATCTACATTTGAGAATCCATACCTGTTCATTGGACAGCTTCATAATGAAGCTATGGATTCTGTAAAAGCTCAGAACGTAAGCATTGGAAATATTAAGGAATTTACGAAGGAATTTACGAATAGACATTATCACCAAGTGTCAAATTATTCCGAGGAGACACCGGTAGAAAAGGTCGAAATAGATAGCACCTTTAGATCTATTGATAATGGATTTGATATTGGTATGAAAACAAGATTGGCCAAAACAAGGGCAACTGTTGATCATTTGACAGATAGCCTTATTATGGCTTTTCCAGTAGAAGGAAAAAAATATATTGAAAGAATATATGATGTCTGCGATAGGGAAATGTACGATACTGTACAGATAAATATTATTTTCGATGATTTGGATAATTCAATACACGAAGACATCAACATCGATGACACATTAAGACATACTTTACTTGCAATTAGTTCAATTGGAAGAGCAACAAATATATACAATGCTCGTGCAAATACAAACAAAACTCGGGGAGCGTCTGCAGGTTCGGTGTGCAGAGCGGATGTTTCCGGGGCAATATCTGGTATTTTCGGAAGAGCAGCTTTTGTCAGAGCAGCTTTTAGTGGTTTTGTGTTTGGTCCAGGTGGGGTAGTCACTAGTTTTGCGAGGGATGCTGTAAGAGGGGCTATAGTCGGTAGTGCAGTGAATCTGATAAGTGGTGGAAAATTTTGATTTCTTGCCATCCTATATTTAATGTAAGTATTTTAGAACTTATATAAGCATGGTGTTTTGTATAATTACTATTATAGTCTTGTCTTTAACGATAGTGGCGATTTATGCTCGTGATTGCAAAAGGAAGCATGAAGTTCTTCCTTTATTGAGCGTCTTAGTCTTTATTTTTTTAGGTAAGGTCTTGCGAGAGTCGTTTGATTTAAGCTTTGTAGAAATTATATTGATTTCCACTTTGTACATTTCCCTATTGGCTTTAGTAATAAAGATGTTCCTGTCCAAAAAATAAAGAGATGGGACACAATCGCACAAAGGGTGTGTCATTCCGTTTGGGGAATGACACGCCCTTTGTTGAATGGTACGAGGCCGGAACTCAGGCTTACATGTTGCTGCAACCCTGTGATGCCTCGCGCTCCACTTTCTCGTTGGCCTTCACCTGGCGAGCCTCGTAGCCAAACTTCTTGAATGCTTTCTGCAACTTCTCGGCTGAGGTCTTGTCGGCGTCATACTTCACCGTGACCTTCTGCTGCTCCACGCTGGTGTCGATGCGCTTCACGCCCTTCTCGTAGCGGAGGTTGCCCTTGATCTTCTTCTCGCAGCTGGCGCAGTGCATTTGTGGCTGGGTGGTGAAGATGACGGTCTTGATGTCTTTTGCTTGTGCTGCCACACCCATCAGGGCGATGGCCAGCGTCATGATAACTTTTCTCATAATCTGTGTCCTATGTTAATTCTTATGCCTATATATCCAGTGATGCCCGTGATGGGAGCGTAGACCAGTGTGGGCTCGAAGGTGTGGGCCCAGGGGTTGTCGGCGCCAATGATGGGCTGTTTCTGCTTGTGGTTGGTGAGGTTCTCGCCGCCTATGTAGAGCGAGAAATGGCGGAAGTGGCGCGTCACCTGGGCGGTCAGGTTCTCGTAGGCCCTGAAGTGGGTGCCCCACGAGGGCGTGCCGTCGCTGGTGGTGTAGGGACGGGGCAGGCGGCCGCCGCCGTTGAGGGCGAAGGTGGCGTCCAGTTGCCAGAGTTCCAACGGGTCGTGGTAGGAGGCGCTCACCAGGGCCTTGTAGCGGCTCTGCAGCGGTTTCCATAGGCGTTGGCCGCCATACGTCGACTTCACGAGGTTGTAGCGGTAGGCCGCTGTAACGTCCAACCCTTGGGCCACGGGGTAGGAGGCGTCCACTTGGATGGTGTGCGAATAGCTGCGCCCATCGAGGTTGGTGAGGTGCAACGTGTGGGGGTCGCTGTCGTAGTCGATAACGAGTTGGCGGGTGAAGTGGGTGTAGTAATATTCCGCATTGATCTTCAGGGTGTTGCCGGCCACGGGCACATAGAGCGCAATGGTGGTGCCATAGTTCCATGCGGCTTCCTGCTGAGGCTCGTCCACGACTATCTGCCGACCGCTTGCCAACAGGTAGTTGTTCTCTGCAAGAGGGTGGGGCGAGCGGTAACCCTTGCCGGCGCTCAGCCGAAGGGTGAGAACGTTGTTGACTTGCCATTTCAGGTGGAAACGCGGTGTGAGGAACGTGCCGTACACATTGCTGTGGTCCACACGCAGGCCGGCCATGGCGATGAGGCGGTTGTGGTGGTTGAAGGTGTACTGGGCGTAACCGCCAGGGGTGGTCTCGCTCACGATCAAGCGGGCGGGCGCGTCGCCGAGGTTGTAGTCTTGGTGAAGGTAGTCGTAGTTCAGGCTCAGTCCGGCCGACAGGTTATGGTCGGATCCGATGCCAGTCTCGTACATCAGTTGGGCGTTGGCGTTCTTCTCGTTCACGTTGTAGTTCCGTAGACCGTAGTCCGCATCTTGCTGGTGCATCGACATGCGCCCCATGAGCGCAAGGTTGCCGCCGTGGGCCGCGTTGGTGATGAAGGCGTGCTTCATGTAGGCGCCATAGTGGTTGTTCTCCACGCCGATGTGGTACAGCCCCATGTCCTCCATGACTTGTGCGTGGCCTTCCACCTGACCGCTCGACCGCTTCTCGTGGATCATTTCCACGCCGCCGTGGAACAGGTAGCGGCCCGCCTTGGCGTACCAACGGTTTTGCAGGTTGTATTGTCGCACGTTGGGCTCATCCTGGAAACCGTCGCCATTGCCGTCGTGGTGGCTCCAGTTGTTCTCGAAATGGCCCAGCAGTTCGGTGCTGAGGTTCTTGTTTCCTCGGATGTGGAAGTTGGCGTCGGCGTCGGTCACGAGGCGGGTCATCGTATTGCCGTAAACGCTGAGGTCGGCGCCGGTGTCTTCCTCAGGCTTCAGATACTCCACATTGATTTGCCCGGTCATGGCCTCATAGCCGTTTTTCACCGACGAGTTGCCTTTCGACACCTGTATGCTCTTCATCCAATTGCCTGGTATGTAGCTGAGCTGGTAGGGCAGGGCGGTGCCCCGGTAGGCGGGTTGCGCCTCGGTGAGGAGCTGCACGTAGGTGCCACTCAGGCCGAGGAGCTTGATCTGTTGGGCGCCTGTGGTGGCGTCGCTGTAGTTCACGTCGACGCTGGGATTGGTGACGAAGCTCTCGCCAAGGTTACAGCAAGCTGCCTTGAACAGTTCGTCGCGACCGATGTAAAGTGAGTTTTCTGCCCCCAACAGGCGGCGTGAGGTCATCATTCCTTTGCTTACGACGACCTCGTGGAGCTGTGTGGCGTGCCCAAGGGTGTCGGCAGGCGTGGCATGGTTGGTGCTGGGCGCTTGCGCCATGGCGTAGGCGGGAACCAGCATGCAGATGGCGGCAGTGTGTAATTTGCGGATGTTGTGTGTCATGTTGTCATGATGTTTGGAGTGGCGTGGGGCGCGAAAGGCCGTTACGCCACTCATGGCTTATTTGTGTTTGCGGTTGCAAATTTACAACACGAAAGCGTCTGTCGTGTTACAATATTTTGGAAATGATTTATGTATGCGCCACCTATGTTGGTTTCTGCTGTCATACGAAAGCTCTCTTGTTGCCACCTATGTTGGTCCCTGCTGTCATGCGAAGGCACCCTTGCTACCATGAATGGCCGCTAAGGGTGCCTTGCGTTGTTTGACGAGTGAGCCTATGGTGACTGACCGACTCGTCTGGTTTTTGGGTAAAAGGCAATTGGTTGTATTGTTGTTGGATTAGTAAGCTTGCTCGTGCACGCCCTTCACGGCGCGACCGCTGGGGTCGTTCAGGTTTTTGAACGAGGCGTCCCAAGCCAAGGCTTCGGCTGTGGAGCACGCCACGCTTGGCACGCTTGGCACTGAACGGGCGGCTGAGTCGCTCGGGAAATGCTCAGCGAAGATGGAGCGATAGCAGTATTCCTCCTTGTTGCGGGGTGGGTTGATGGGGAACCGTTCGGCGGCGTGCGCCATCTGCTCGTCGCTCACACTGCTCGCGGCGATCTGCTTCAGCGTGTCGATCCACGAGTAGCCCACTCCGTCGGAGAATTGCTCTTTTTGTCGCCATGCCACCTCTTCGGGCAACAGGTCGGCAAACGCGTCGCGCACAATCTTCTTCTCAATGGTGTGGCCGGGGCACAACTTGTATTCGGGGTTGAGGCTCATCGCCACGTCGAGAAACTCGCGGTCGAGGAACGGAACGCGCCCTTCCACGCCCCATGCCGACAAGCTCTTGTTGGCGCGAAGGCAGTCGTAGAGGTGGAGCTTGGAGAGCTTGCGCAGCGTCTCCTTATGAAACTCGTTGGCGTTGGGCGCGCGATGGAAGTAAAGGTATCCGCCGAAGATTTCGTCGGCGCCCTCTCCCGAGAGCACCATCTTGATGCCCATCGACTTGATGACGCGCGCCAGCAGGTACATGGGTGTAGAGGCGCGCACTGTGGTGACGTCGTAGGTCTCGATGAAATAGATGACATCGTGGATGGCGTCGAGACCTTCCTGGATGGTATAGTTGATCTCGTGGTGCACGGTTCCAATGTGATCGGCTACCAAACGGGCCTTGGCCAAGTCGGGAGCGCCTTTCAGGCCCACGGCAAACGAATGGAGGCGTGGCCAGTAAGCGGCCGTCTCTCCATCGTTCTCAATGCGTTTGGCCGAGTATTTCTCGGCGATGGCTGAGATGACGCTCGAGTCGAGACCGCCCGAAAGCAGCACGCCGTAGGGCACATCGCTCATCAACTGACGCTTCACGGCGTTCATGAGGCCCTTGCGCACGGCTCGCACGCTATCGTTGTAGCTCAGTTCCGACACGGGCTTTCCTTCAAATTCCACATCCTTGAAACCTTGTGCGCCGCCCTCGCCAGTGAAGCTGTAGTAGGGCTTCATGCCAGGGTCCTTGCTCCAATAGTAATGCCCAGGCAGGAAAGGCTCGTAGCGATCGCACTGTCCTTCGAGGGCTTTCAACTCAGAAGCCACATAGACCGTGCCGTCGTTGTCGTAGCCTATATAAAGTGGTATGACGCCTATCGGGTCGCGGGCGATGAGGAACGAGTTGTCGTTGCGGTCGTAAAACGCGAAGGCAAAGATGCCCGAGAGGCGGTTTAGGCCATCCGCGATGTCGCCCTTACGCATCAAGGGCAGGATCACCTCGCAGTCGGAACCGGTCTGAAACTGGTAATCGGCAAACTCAGCGCGCAGCGCTTGGTGGTTGTAAATCTCGCCATTGACGGCCAACACCTGCTTTTTGTCGGGCGAGAACAACGGTTGACGTCCCGACTCGGGGTCCACAATGCTCAGGCGTTCGTGGCAAAGGATGGCCGATCCGCCCGTGTAGATGCCGCTCCAGTCAGGTCCGCGGTGCCTGATTTTCTGGCTCATTCGCAATGCTTTCTGTCTCAAACCAGGGGTCTGCTCCTGGATATTGAATATTCCTACTATTCCGCACATGGTTGTTAAAGTTGTGAGTTAATACGCAATATTGCTTTCTTTTTGTTATGTTGTAGGCACAAAAGTACGACGTTTTGTTAATATTATATTGATAATAGCTACTATTTGAAAGTTTGATTTTGTGTTTTTCGCCAAAGTGTAAGCATTTGGAGATTGTAGCCTTACAGATTGCTTGCAAAGCAACGGCTAATGCTTTCAAATTCGTATTTTAACTAAAATAAAAGGTAGAAAACTGTGTTTGCGTGACGAATATCCTAACTTTTTGTTTTACCTTTGCAACGTATTTCAGACAAAAGGTTGATTGAAACGTTATAATTTGACGCAAAATGACACAGTTAGTTCACTTCACAAAGATGCATGGCGCGGGTAACGACTATATTTACGTTGACACCTCTTTATATGATGTGCCCAATCCCGCAGCCCAATCCATAGCTTGGAGCCGTCCCCATACGGGCATCGGAAGTGACGGATTGGTATTGATCGGCCGACCTCACGACAACACACAAGCAGATTTTTCGATGCGCATCTTCAACGCCGACGGTTCGGAGGCGATGATGTGCGGCAACGCCAGTCGCTGCATAGGCAAGTACTTATACGAGAAGGGAGTGTTTCATAAGCCTGTCATCAGGCTGCAAACACTCTCGGGAGTTAAGGTCTTGCAACTGCACATCACGGCTGACGACAAGGTGGAGAGTGTTACAGTCGACATGCTGGAGCCGCGGTTCGAGCAGCCCGAGCAGTACACCGGAGCTGAAATCAAACTGCCGGCCGACTTCGACGGACATGTTGTCGCGGCCAAGTTTGTGTCGATGGGCAATCCCCACTACGTGATATTTGTGGACAGAATGGAAGGACTCGATATTGCCCGAGCCGGCAAATTGTTAGAGAGAGACGAGGCGTTCCCCGAGCGTTGCAACATTGAGTTTGCGCAGCTTGTGGGCAACGACCAGATCCGCACAAGGGTTTGGGAGCGTGGCAGCGGCATCACCCAGGCTTGTGGCACGGGCGCTTGCGCCACGGCAGCTGCAGCCGCATGCCTCGGTTTGGCTTCGCGCCATTCCGCCGTCCTCATGGATGGTGGTACGCTCGACATCCGATGGTCGGCCAACGACGACCATATCTATATGACAGGCCCAGCCGAATTTGTCTTCGAAGGCGACATCCCAATGGGCTGATTGGCCAGAAGGCGCGGTCGGTAGAACGCTTGCCTCGCAGGAATGGCTTGCTCGCCACAATGGCGGAAGTCGCAAGAAGTAATGGCGGAAGTCGCAGGTTGCAATGGCAGAAGTCGCACGCCGTCGTGGCAAACCATCAGGACAACG
>OQVT01000279.1_pt1 | contig 26248 bp, 18 predicted proteins | sample 1691561 | NCBI WGS metagenome assembly OQVT01 (sample SAMN03418260, study PRJEB22391) | human gut metagenome | biome: human-gut; feature: organic feature; material: feces | host: Homo sapiens | place: Tanzania | collected 2013-01 | reverse complement strand
ATCTTTGATGACAATGTTAACAGGAAAGACAGTAAAAACAGGCCGGTTCGTTATTCCGTATTTCATTAAAATACATCCAGGTCTTTTCCGTTCACGACATATCCGTCATACCCTGCATCCCGGATTTCATCCAGGATCGCAGCATCGCGCCATGCCATCTCGGAGGCAAGGTTTTTGTGGTTATCCTGTACATTCATATGGTAAATCCGGTGATACGTAACGAGCAGCTTCGGATTTGCCTTTTTTGCAACACCGGCAAGATCCGTGCTTAACGTATGCACTTTCCGGTGGTATTTCTGCCATTTTGGTTCGCGGCAGGAGATTCCGGCGGCATATTCCACTTCGTGCAGCAGGATATCACAGCCTTTCGCTTTTTCTGCCACGAGATCCAGCGGAGCGGTATCGCCGGTGATGACGATCGTGCGGTCCGGTGTGGTGAATTTATAGCCGTAGCATTCCAGTGTTCCGTGGCTGACCGGAAAAGCCTCCACCGTAACCAGGTCATCCCGGTAGATAATGCCGGATTCAATTTCTGTTACCTCAACGCGGTAGCCGGATTCGTTTGCTTTTTCGAAACCGTGAATTCGGAAATCAATGTCGGTTTCATAGGCCTGTAAGATATGATCGGTCATGTGCTGTAAGCCTTTTGGCCCGAAAACTTTCAGTGGAACCGGGCGCTCCAGCACCCACGGAGTAAAAATCAGATCCGGGTATCCGGCGGTATGGTCTGTGTGAAGGTGCGTACAGAATGCAACGGTCAGAAGATCCGGCCGCAGGGCATCCACACCGTTAAAATAGGCGGCTGAGGCCTGGCGGACAACGCCAGGGCCAAAATCTACCAGATAAGCACGGTCACCGACCACGACAGCGGAGGAAGGTCCGTTGGCATTCGGACACGCATTTGGTGTGCCGGTTCCGAGAAGAACAAGTTTTGTCTGCATTCTTTCTCTTTTCCTTTTCTTTTCAGATTTCTTTTTTTGTTTCTGTTTATGATTTCCTGTTACGATTTCTGCTTTTGCCTTATTTCTCTTCTTTTGATTCATTGTTTTTGGTTTCCGGAAGATGCTTAATGGAAATTCCGGTAAATCCATAGAAAATACTGAAAACCGGGGTCAGGTAAAGCAGGAATAAGTACGGGAAAAATGCCGACCATGCAACACCAAGCGTGCCGGCCATGTATACGCCGTAGCCATGCCATGGAATCATAGGACCAGCCATAGTTCCGGAGTCTTCGAGACAGCGGGAAAGAATTTCCGGTGCAACCTTGCGCTCTTGAAAGACAGGTGTCATCAGACGGCCGGTCAGAACGTGTGCCATCGGCTGGGAGCAGCTGATGAGGCTGGTCACGTAACCGACAATCATCGTTGCCAGGATCATACTTCCATCGCTGTTGATTCTCTTTACAATCGCCTGAAGAATGTGATCCAGTACACCGAGTTTTTCCAGCATGCCGCCCATGCCGACAGCAAAGCAGATAATGGCTACGTACTGGAGCATGCTTCCCATGCCGCCGCGGTTTAAGATGGATTGTAATACCGGTTCTTCAATTGCGGTTGTGTAACCGTTGTAAGCTGTGCGGATGATGCCCTGCAGAGTATCGTGCTGCACAAAATAGGAAACAAATCCGGCAGCGAAGCTGGAAAGACCAAGTGCAGAGATCGCATTTACTTTGCAGAGGAGCAGTACAATAATCAGGATGGCAGGAATCATGGTAATCCATCCGAGCCGGAATTCACCGTTTAAAGCATCGATGTAAACGGTAATGCTTCCCTCGGTATAGCTTCCGCTGGTCTGCTGGAAACCGAGAATAGTAAAAAGAATTAAGGTAATCACATACGTTGGAAGGGTGGTCCAGAGCATCGAGCGGATATGATCGCCAAGTTTGGCACCTGCAACGGCCGGAGCAAGGTTTGTGGTATCGGAAAGAGGACTTAATTTGTCACCGAACATGGCACCGCAGATAACAGCACCGGCTACCATGCCAGGATGGATACCCATGGCGTTTCCGATCGCCATCATGGCAACACCTGCGCTTCCGGCGGAACCATAGGAAGTACCGGTTACAATACTCAAAATGGAGCAGAACAGCAGCGTCAGAGGCAGCAGCCAGGACGGGTTAATCATTTTTAAGCCCCAGGAAATGATGGTGGCAATGGTGCCACTCTGCAGCCAGGTGCCGATCATGACACCGATGGCCATCAGAAGGCAGAGCGTCGGGACGACCATACGGATGGCATCGTATGCGCCGGCAACAATTTTGTCGTAAGAAATACCGAAAATCTTACAAAACAGATAGATAAAAATCCAGCTTGCAAACAGGCCGATCATAGGACCGCCGGTTTTCAGGCGGATACAGACTGCGACGGATACGATGATCAGCAGCAGCAAAAGCAGTGATTGTGGCAGATTGAGTTTTTTTTCTTTCGTTCCACTCATAAAAAAATCCCCCATTCATAGGTAAAATGATTTGCCCATTCAACGCGTTAAAGTAGAAAAGACATGTAATATATTATAATGGTGAAATGCAGAAAAAGCAAGGGAAATTCTCTTGATTTTTTGTTCTATGGTTGCTATAATAAGCGTGAGTGTGGGGCGGAGGATAAACTTCGGCCCTTTTGCAGCTAACTATAAACGGAATCAACAAGATAAAGAGGTTAAATCAATGACAAGAATAGACATTATTTCAGGTTTCCTGGGCGCAGGAAAAACAACCCTGATCAAAAAACTCCTCGGAGACGCACTGAAAGGCCAGCAGGTTGTCCTGATCGAGAACGAATTCGGTGAAATCGGAATCGACGGAGGCTTCTTAAAAGATGCCGGTATCGAAATCCGTGAAATGAACTCCGGCTGCATCTGCTGCTCTCTTGTGGGAGACTTCGGCGCAGCATTAAAAGACGTTATCACCAAATATCACCCGGACCGCATCATCATCGAGCCGTCCGGCGTAGGTAAACTCTCCGACGTCATCAAAGCGGTAGACGGCGTAGAAAAAGAAGCAGGCGTAGCCCTGAATTCCGCAACAACCGTAGTCGATGTTATGAAATGCAAAATGTATCTTAGAAACTTCGGCGAATTTTTCGAGAACCAGGTTAAGAGCGCAGGAACTATCATCCTGAGCCGTACCGATAAGGCTGACACTGCAAAAGTAGAGGCAGCAGTAAAGATGCTCCGCGAGCTGAATCCGGAAGCACACATCATCACCACACCGGTTGAAGTTCTGGGCGGCAAGAAAGTGCTCGATACCATGGAAGGTGCGATCATCAACCTTGCGCAGGTAGAAGAGGAAGAGCATCATCACCATCATCATGACCACGACGAGTGCTGCTGCGGCCATGACCACGATGAGGAGCATGAGCACCATCATCACGATCATGATGAGGACGAACATGAACATCATCATCACGACCACGACGGCGAGTGCTGCTGCGGCCACGATCACGACGAGGAGCATGAGCATCATCACCACGACCATGATGACGAGTGCTGCTGCGGCCATGATCACGACCATGAGCATCATCATCACCACGATGACGAGTGCGGATGCGGTCATGATCATCATCACCATCATCACGCAGACGAAGTTTTCACAAGCTGGGGTCAGGAGACTGTGAAGACCTTCACCAAAGAGCAGATCGAAGGCATCTTAAAGAAACTTTCCGAGGATACCGCTTATGGTATGGTTCTTCGTGCCAAAGGTATGGTAGCAGGCGCCGATGGACAGTGGATCTATTTCGATATGGTTCCGGAAGAGTACGAAGTACGTGACGGAGCACCGGAATTCACCGGAAGAATCTGTGTCATCGGTTCCAAATTAGCAGAAGATAAGCTGGCAGAGCTGTTCGGACTGTAAAAATACAAAGTAGCTGCGAAAATTACGGTTCGCAGGCTACCTGTGAATTGTAACGAAGCTGCCGCATCAGAAACAAAATCCGATGTGGCAGCTTTTTTCTTGATTTAGAGACAAAGCAAAAGGTACGCCCGGAATCTCAGCCGCAAAAGCAAGTGCAGAAAGATTCCGGGAGTACGTCAAAGACAACGGAGGTACAAAATGTACGAAGAAGACGAAGTAGAAATTCCGATTTATCTCATAACAGGATTTCTGGAGAGTGGAAAAACCTCTTTTATCAATTTTACCGTAGCACAGGAATATTTCCAGATTGACGGGCCGACCCTTCTGATCACAACCGAGGAGGGTGAGGTAGAGTATGACGAAAAAGAACTGCTCAAACACAATACAGTACTGGAAATCGTAGAAGGACCGGAGCAGTTTACTTTAGATTACCTGAAAAAACTGAACCGTAAATATCGCCCGGAGCGTATTATTCTGGAATACAATCCGCTCTGGAGTGTAAAAAAACTCGAAGAAATGGAGCTGCCGCGCGGCTGGGGCATTGTACAGGAGATTGTGACGGTCGATGCAAGCTGCTTCCAGATTTATATGCAGAATATGAAATCTGTTTTCATGGAGATGGCAAAAAATGCGGATATGGTTATGTTCAACCGCTGTCGTCCGGAAGATCCGCTTCCGGCATTCCGCCGCAGCATCAAAGTAGTCAATCAGGCATGCGACGTTCTGTTTGAGAATGAAGAAGGCGAAATTGACAACATTTTTGAGGATCAGATGCCGTTTGATACCGATGCCGATGTGATCGAGATTGATGACGCCGATTACGGGATCTGGTATGTCGATATGGGCGACAACCCGGAGCGTTACGAGGGCAAGACTGTTCATTTCCGCGGTATGGTATTAAAGAGCAAGGATGTCGGAGCCGATTTCTTTGTTCCGGGCCGTATGGCAATGACCTGCTGTGCAGATGATACTTCTTTTATCGGCTATGTCTGCAAATGCGCAAGCGCCAAATCTCTCGTAATGGGTTCCTGGGTTGACGTGACTGCAACGGTAAAATGGGGCTATATGAAGGTTTACGATGGCGAAGGCCCGGTTCTGTATGCAAAAGAAATCAAACCGGCCAAAAAACCGGAGAGTGAGCTGGTATACTTTAACTAAACATTGCCGAAGCATTTCAGCGAATAAAAGAGCAGGAAAACGACTGCTCTTTTATTCGTGTTCTTTCCGGCAGATGAAAAAACAATACATCATTTTCCGGTGCGGCGAAACCGCTATTCGGTTATGAGCAAGTAGCGAAGCAGATTGCAAATATCTGCTTTGACCGCGGTGTGAACAAAAATCTATTGATTTGAGAATACAAGCTAAACACATATATTTATAATTAGGTGTAAATAACTATATTGTTTTAAGGAGAAGTTATGTATATTATAGTAGGTCTGGGAAATCCGACGCGTCAGTATGAGGGCACGAAGCACAACGTCGGATTTGACACCATTGATTATCTGATTGACGAATATCAGATCCCTTCTTCCGGCGCAGGCCACAAGGCTCTGTTCGGAAAAGGTATGATCGCAGGTCAGAAGGTTATTGTGGCAAAACCGATGACGTATATGAACCTGAGCGGCGAGTCCGTGCGGGAGTTGGTGAACTATTACAAGGTAGATCCGGAGAGCGAGCTGATCGTGGTGTATGACGATATCAGCCTGGCACCGGGACAGATCCGCATCCGCAAAAAAGGAAGCGCGGGCGGCCACAATGGCATCAAAAACATCATCGCTAATCTTGGCACCGACCGTTTTATGCGTGTGAAGGTCGGCGTCGGTGAGAAACCGAAAAACTGGGATCTGGCGGACTACGTGTTAAGTCCGTTTACGAAAGACGAACGTCCCCTTGTAAATCTGGCGATCGAGCATGCGGCAAAAGCAATCGAGCAGATGCTGAACGGGGATGTGGACGCAGCTATGAATGAGTATAACCGCAAATCTGCAAACCCGGCAGAGTAAGGAAAATGAAAGCGTTATTAGAACCGATCAAAGAAATTGCCCGTTTTGACGAGCTGTTCCGTGATCTGAAAAAAGGAACCGCAGGTGTGACGGTGATCTCGGGCTGTCTGGAAAGCCAGAAAGCCCATATGATCGCAGGCCTCTCCGAGGATGCCCCGGTGCGGCTTCTGATCGCGGAAAATGAATTAAAAGCAAAAGAATTATATGAGGATTACCGGCTGTACGATGCGGAGACGCTGTATTATCCGGCGAAGGACCTGATTTTCTATCAGGCAGACATTCACGGAAATCTGCTGATCCGGCAGCGGCTTCAGGTGATCCAGGCACTTCTTGAGCGGAAGGAAGTTACCATCATCACCAGTGTAGGGGGATGTATGGACTTTCTTCTGCCTCTTGGCGTGTTCGAAAAACATTGCATCCATCTGCGCAATGACAGCGAACTCGATCTGGATAAAATAAGAAAAGAGCTGGTGCGGCTCGGCTATGAGAGTACCTTTCAGGTGGAGTCGACCGGCCAGTTTTCCGTCCGCGGCGGCATTCTCGATATTTATCCGCTGACGGAACAGAACCCGATCCGGATTGAGCTCTGGGGCGATGAGATAGATTCCATCCGAAGCTTCGATGCGGAGAGCCAGCGGTCGATTGAAAACCTCGAGGAAATCACAATCTATCCGGCATCGGAGCTGATTTTAACAGAGGACACGATTGCGCGCGGCGTAAAAGCTATAAAAAAAGAGGCGAAAGCGCAAAGCACAAAATTCCGCGACAAAATGATGACAGAGGAAGCGGCAAGGATCCGACATGCAGCAGAGGAAATCTGCGACCAGATCGGAGAAGGCGAAATTCTGCAGGGAGCCGAACAGTATCTCCACTATTTTTACCCGGAAACGGTCTCGTTTCTCGATTATCTGCCGGATAACAGCCATATTTTCCTCGATGAACCAAACCGTATCATCGAGTGTGCCGATGCGCTGGAAGCAGAGTTTCAGGAGAGCGTGAGCCACCGTCTCGAAAAGGGATACCTCTTGCCGGGACAGGCGAAGCTGATGTGCAGTACGGCGGAGCTTGTGGCAAAACTGAACCGCCGCGGCTGTGTTGCCGTATCGCTGATGGAGCCGCAGAAGGGCGAGTGGAATATCCGTGACGAGTTCAGTGTGACGGTGAAATCGGTCAATTCGTATAACAATCAGTTCCCGCTTCTGGTAAAAGATCTGAAATCCTGGAAAAAAGCGGGTTACCGTATTGTACTGGCGAGTCCGTCGCGGACGAGGGCGCAGCATCTGGCAGAGGACCTGCAGAATGAGGAGATTCCGGCCTTCTACAGCGAGAATGAGGAGCGTGTTCTGAAACCGGGCGAGGTCATGCTGATCCACGGCGCGGCCCGCAGAGGCTTTGAATATCCGATGCAGAAATTTGTGCTGATTACAGAGACGGATATTTTTGGAAAAGAGAAGAAGAAAAACCGGAAGAAATCGGAGTATTCCGGTCAGAAAATCCAGAATTTTGCGGATCTTTCGATCGGTGACTATGTCGTGCACGAGAGCCACGGTCTTGGTGTTTACCGCGGTATCGAGAAAATTGAGATGGACCGCGTAACGCGTGATTACATGAAAATCGAGTATGCGGGCGGATCGAACCTCTATGTGCTGGCCACCCAGCTTGATACGCTGCAAAAGTATGCGTCCGGCGAAGCCGCAAAGGTGCCGAAGCTGAATAAGATCGGCGGTCAGGAATGGAATAAGACGAAAACACGGGTTCGCCATGCGGTAAAAAATATCGCACAGGATCTCGTGAAGCTGTATGCCGAGCGGCAGGCGTCATCCGGCTATCAGTTTGGAAAGGATACAATCTGGCAGAAGGAATTTGAGGAACTGTTTCCGTTTGAGGAAACGGACGATCAGCTTGCGGCGATCGAGGCGACAAAGGCGGATATGGAGAGTAAAAAGATCATGGACCGCCTGATCTGCGGCGATGTCGGATACGGCAAAACCGAGGTTGCGATCCGTGCAGCGTTCAAGGCAGTGCAGGAGAGCAAACAGGTCGTCTACCTCGTTCCGACCACCATTCTGGCACAGCAGCATTACAATACGTTCGTTGAGCGCATGAAGGACTTTCCGGTGCGCGTTGATCTTCTGTGCCGGTTCCGCACGCCGGCAGAGCAGAAAAAAACGCTGGAGGATCTGAAAAAAGGACTCGTGGACATCGTCATCGGAACACACCGCGTACTGTCGAAGGACGTAAAGTTTAAAGATCTTGGCCTTCTGATTGTCGATGAGGAGCAGCGGTTCGGCGTGACGCATAAAGAAAAAATCAAACAGCTGCAAAAAAATGTGGATGTTCTGACACTGACGGCGACGCCGATTCCACGTACCATGCACATGAGCCTGATCGGCATCCGCGATATGAGTGTGCTCGAGGAAGCACCGCAGGATCGACAGCCGATCCAGACCTTTGTCTGTGAATACAATGAAGAAATGGTCCGCGAGGCGATTAACCGTGAGCTGGCGCGGGGCGGGCAGGTTTACTATGTCTATAACCGTGTCCAGTCGATTGCGGATATGGCGAACACGATTCAGAAGCTCGTGCCGGATGCAAATGTAGGCTTTGCGCACGGACAGATGAAAGAGCGTGAGCTGGAAAAGATCATGTACGGCTTTATCAACGGAGAGATCGATGTGCTTGTGTCAACAACGATCATTGAGACAGGACTCGATATTTCGAATGTCAATACCATGATTATCCATGATTCCGACCAGATGGGACTGTCGCAGCTCTATCAGCTCCGCGGCCGTGTCGGACGGTCGAACCGGACGTCGTATGCGTTTCTGATGTACCGCAGAAACAAGATGCTAAAAGAAGTAGCGGAGAAACGTCTTCATGCGATCCGTGAATTTACGGAGATGGGAAGCGGCTTTAAAATTGCGATGCGTGACCTTGAGATCCGCGGCGCCGGAAATCTGCTGGGCGCCGAGCAGTCAGGCCATATGGAGTCGGTCGGATACGATCTCTATTGTAAAATGCTCGCAGAGGCGGTTAAAGAGGCGAAGGGCATCGCACCGGCAGAAGCGTTCGAGACAACGATTGATCTGAATGTCAGTGCCTATATTCCGGACAGCTACATCAGCAACGAGTCTCTAAAGCTTGACACATACAAGCGAATTGCGGCGATTGAAAATAAGGAAGAGTATGAGGATATGACGGAGGAGCTGACCGACCGCTTCGGGGAACCGCCGAAAAATGTACAGAATCTTCTGGCTGTCGCAGAACTGAAAGCACTGGCGCACTGTGCGTATGTGACGGAGCTGAAACAGATGGGCGATTCGGTACGCGTCACCTTACAGCAGCATGCAAAAATCGATGTGGCACGGATTCCGGAGCTGCTGCAGAAATACCGCGACGAACTGAAATTCCAGATGGAGTCGCTGGCGTTTGTCTACACGCCGCGGCGGAGAAATTCAAAGGAAAAGATCGATCTGCTGGAGAAGAGCCATGCACTGGTGGAAGATCTGCTGCAGATCACACAGGAGTGAAACACTCGCATACCCCCAAAATCGTGTGAAAAAGGCGTGAACAGGGAAGAAAAAAGTTGCCCTGTATCAGCAAAAAGGGTATAATAGAAAAAGCGTTTATAAAAATCGATGCAGGATCGGAAATTCGAACGTGTAAAAAAGTCGGGCATTTGAAAGACCCGGACAGTTTTGAAAAGGTAAATTCTTTTTGAGCATACATTTCGTCCTGCATGAGGAGGAAGTAATGAAAAATTTAAAAGCAAAAGCAGTCTGCGTTATGCTGAGTGCTTCGATGGCAGCGATGGGACTGACCGGCTGCGGTTCCGACAATGTGGACGGAACAAAAACGGCAATTACTGTAAATGACGAGTCGATTACACTCGGACAGGCAAATTTCATGCTGAGATATCAGCAGGCAACCATGTACAATTATTATTCCCAGATGTACTCTATGTACGGAATGCAGATGCCGTCTGAGATGTACGACAAGGAAGGCGACGATGGAAAGACTGCCGGGGAAACGTTCAAGGAGCAGTCTCTTGATACGATCGAAAAAGAGCTTCTGATGCGGCAGCACGCAGAGGAATACGGAATTTCCCTGACAGACGAGGAAAAACAGCAGGCGAAAGAGGCTGCACAGGCATTCGCAGATAAGAACGGTGACGATGTGATGAAAAAGCTGCACGCAACCGTTGAGGACATCCAGGATGCACTGGAGCTGTATGTTATTCAGACCAGAATTTATGATCCGATCATCGCAGATGTAGATACCGAGGTATCCGATGAAGAGGCAAAGCAGACCTCCATCAGCTACATCACGGTATCCACAGCAGGAACCGAGAAGGATGACGATGGAAAAACGATTGATTTGACGGACGAGGAAAAAGCGGCAAAGAAAGAAATCGCACAGAGATTCCTGGATCTCTTAAAAGAGTCTGAGGATCCGGCAGCCGCATCGTTTACCGATCTGCGCAAGGAGCTGAACGATCAGTTAAATGCGGAGAATACCCCAGATTCCACCGATTCTGCAGATGGCTCCGATGAGAGCAGCTCTTCTTCCGATGCTTCCGACACAAGCGCATCCGACGCTTCAAGTGCGAGCACATCGAGCAGTTCCGACAGCGATTCCTCTTCTGAGGTTTCATATCTGACCTCTTCCGAGACATCCTTTGGAACCGGATCAGAGAAAGACGATGACGATACCTGTTCTCTTGGAGATAAAGTAGCGGAAGAAGCAGCAAAGCTGAAGGATGGCGAGTATTATGACGGTGTCATCGAAGGCGACGATGCATATTATGTGATCCGTGTAGATAAAGCATTCGACGAGGATAAAACCGAGTCCAGAAGACAGACTATCATTTCCAACCGCAAATCGGATAAGTACAACGATACACTGGATGGATGGGTAAAGGAGAGCGATATCAAGGTCGCATCCAACTGGAAAAAGCTTGAAGTAACGGACGCAGATCTGTATACAATGACAGTTGACAGCGCTTCTACAGATTCCACAGATGGAACCACAACCGACAGCACAACAACGGACAGTACAGCAACGGATAGTACAACGTCTGACAGCACGACATCAGGCAGTACCGAAACGACATCGACAAGCAGCACAAGCGATGCTTCGACATCCTCAGGCTCTGCGGAATAAAACATACGATTATGACAGAAAGCAGCCAGATCCCTAAAGTGGGCCGGCTGCTTTTTGGTGTCTGAAAATATTTTGCAGAATCAAACAAAAAGAGAAAATAATAGGGAAATAATGGAGGGGGATTGACAACCAGGGGGGGATCTATAGAATAAAAGTATAACCAATGTTCGTGCAAAATTAAGAAAGGAGATGGAAAACATGAAGAAGGCAGTGATTTCCGTACTTGTCGGTACAGCAGTATTGGCATTCGTTGCGTGTGGAAAAAATGCTGCAACGGAAAACAGTTCCGATTCGGGTGTTTCAACGGTATCGATATCCTCGCAGGTGGAAAATGGACAGAAAGCAACCCGTGTGAACCAGGGAACAAATTTGTCTCCGGGGTCACCGAAGAATATCCCGTCCGGTGGGGGGAACAGCTCGGGCAGGACACATCATTCGGAGACGCATCATTCGGAGACGCATCATTCGGAGACACATCATTCAGACGCGCATCATGATTGAGAATGTCGGGGTTTGCTGAACATTCGTGAACAGAAACAGACGAAGGGGTATCCAAAACGGATACCTCTTTTTTTACTTGTCGGGAAAACAATACAATGCTATACTGAACATGAATTTGACGCGAAAAGCGCGGCAGGTTCAGAAAAAACAGCCGGGATTTGTCAGTATACGCGGACATGTGCTGCAGGGAACTCGGGCAGAATGGAGAAAAGAAAATGACAAGAGAAGAATTTGAACAGCTTGCCGGAGCAGGTGTCATTTTATTGGATGGCGCAACCGGATCAAATCTGACAAAAGCGGGAATGCCAAAAGGAGTCAGTACAGAACTTTGGGTTCTGGAGCATCCTGATATTCTGGCAAATTTACAGAAGGCTTACGTGGAGGCGGGAAGCCAGATTGTCTATGCGCCGACCTTTGGTGCAAACAGACTGAAATTAGCGGATTATGGAAGAGAAAACGAGGTGGAGGAGCTGAATGCACGCCTGGTGGATATCTCGAAAAAAGCGCTTGCCGGAACAGGTGCGCTGATTGCGGGAGATTTTTCTACGCCGGGAAAAATGCTGCAGCCAAAAGGCGATCTCTCTTATGAAGAGCTGCTGGAATCCTACACAGAGCAGGTAACAGCGGTAGCAAATGCAGGCGTGGATCTTCTGGTAGCGGAGACGATGCTGAGCGTAGACGAAACGTGTGTCTTTATGGATGCTGCACTTTCTGTCTGTGATCTGCCGATTATGTGTTCTCTGACGCTGGAAGCAGACGGTTCTGCCCTGTTCGGCGGAAACGCTGTGGAAGCAGTTGAGACACTGCAGGAAATGGGAGCATCCGCCGTAGGACTGAACTGCTCGGTCGGACCGGATCAGCTTGAGGCAGTCGTAAATTCCATGAAAAAAGTGGCAAGAGTACCGGTTATCGTAAAACCGAATGCCGGCCTGCCGAAAATCACGCCGACCGGTGAGGCAATCTACAGCATGGATGCGCCGACGTTTGCAAAATATATGAACATTCTGGTAGACGCGGGTGCAGGCATTGTCGGCGGCTGCTGCGGAACGACACCGGAGTATATTCGTCTGGTGAAAGAAATGCTGGATGCGAGAAAGTAAATCAAAGATTACAATTCGCAGGAAACTGTGAGATGTAATGAATTCCCCTGTTGCAGACAAAATCTGTACAGGGGAATTTTTTTGCGTTACCAGAAACTTCGTTGAATTTTCCGATAAAGTAAAAAGCCCTCCGGGCAGGATTCTTTCTTACAGAGAGCAAGACAAAACAGGTTTCAACGATCTGGTCTGATGGACAGCCCGGGTAGAGAAAAAAGATAGGAAGTCTGGAAAAAAGACATGGAATTGTGGAGAAAAGTCTGGTAGAATACGTGTCGTGTGGAAAACCTTCCGTACAGAAAGGATGATGAAGGATGTATCAGAATTATATTTTTGATTTATATGGAACCCTGGTAGATATACATACGAATGAAAAGAAAGCGTATCTCTGGAAAAAAATGAGCCTGTTCTTCGGCATGAAAGGGGCCGCCTATGAGCCGAAAGAACTCCGGATGGCGTATGAGACAAAAATCAAAGAGCAGGAGGCTGCACTTGGAATGGAATGCCGCGGCAGCCATGTACCAGAAATCGACATTGCCGATGTGTTCCGGCAGCTGTTTGAGGATCAAGCTGTTTCGGTAACGGAAGAAGAAATTGCAGATCTGGCGAAAATGTTCCGTGCGATTTCGATAGAAGAACTGAAATTGTTCCCCGGCGTGCCGGAAATGCTGCAGCGTTTAAAAGACGCAGGAAAGAAGGTTTTTCTGCTGTCCAACGCACAGGCGCTTTTCACCGCGCCGGAAATTTCCCTGCTCGGCCTTACGAAATACTTTGACGGAATCCTGCTCTCATCGGATGCCGGTGTGAAAAAGCCGGATCCGGCGTTTTATGAGATGCTGCTGAAGCAGTATCACCTCGATCCGGCAGAATGCCTGATGACAGGAAATGACGACATCGCTGACTGCCACGGTGCAGCCTCTGCCGGAATCGCAAGCTGTTACGTGGCAACGCGCCAGTCACCGAAAATCAATGGTCCGCTGCCGGAAAACTGTGAGAAGATCGCGGCGATTGCAGAGTTGTTCTGATTAAAGAGCATTCAGCAGCACTCGTGAAAAAATAATGCGAAAAAAGGGGCTGTCGCACTACGTTCATTTTCTTAGTGCAACAGCCCCTTTTGCTTATGTCCGGAAAGGAATCCTTCAGTTTTTCCGCATTCCTTTATCCCATCGGAATTTCCGATAGCAGGCATAAATCAGAACACTGCATACCAGCCATCCCGCCGGATAACCAAGTGCAATCGGAATGATGGAATCAAATATATGAGACATCACAAACAGGTAAATCTGGCGGAACACGACGAAGCTTCCGAGCATTACGATCATTGGCGTTCTGGTGTCTCCTGCGCCACGCAGGACGTTGGAATAAACCTGGTTGACGCAGCAGAGAATGTAGAACGGGGAGAGCAGATACAGGAACAGGGTTCCGTAACGAATCACAGCTGCCTCCTGGTTAAACAGATAGACCATTTGCGGAGCGAAAATCAGCAGAGGAATCATCATTACAATGGTTACAAGCTCAGCAAGCAGGAACGCGGTTGTAGCACCCTTTTTTGCACGGTCAATGTAGCTGGCACCGACGTTTTGTCCGGTGAAGGTAGTCGAAGCAAGACCAACGCTCATCATCGGCAGCATCATAAACTGGTCGATTTTCATGCAGGCACTCCAGCCCGCCATAACATCCGAGCCGAATACATTGATATAGGACTGCACGAAAACGTTGGAAACGGAAGTCACCATCTGCTGGATCGCTGCCGGCAGTCCGACGCAGACGATGCGGTACAGCAGAGACCAGTCCATACAGAGCTTTTTCCAACAGATGCGGTATGGGCCGTCTGTTGTGGTCAGCACATACAGCGTCAGAACCGCCGAAAGGCACTGTGCAATAACGGTTGCAAGCGCCACACCCTCGATTCCCATGCCGAAGGAAACGACAAACAAAAGATCGAGCACGGTATTGATAACAGCGGAAAAAATCAGGAAATACAGCGGATGGCGGGAATCGCCGACAGCGCGGAGAACGCCGGAGCCCATGTTATAGAACATCAGACCGGCAACACCGCCAAAGTAAATTTTAAGATACGTTGCTGACTCGCGGATGACGTCGTTCGGCGTACTCATCATGCGGAGCATGTACGGTGTAATGAAGATGCCGAGAATAGTAAAGACAATAGAGAGAAAAAATGTCATCACCAGTGTCGTGCTGACGGTGCGGCTGACCTTTTCATCCGCCTTTGCGCCATAATACTGAGAGATAATGACACCGGCACCGGTGGAAAGTCCCATGAAAAAGCCGATCAGAGAATTGATGATCGGACCGACGGAGCCGACGGCGGCGAGTGCTTCCTTGCCGACAAAGTTGCCGACAACGATGCTGTCAACGGTGTTGTAAAGCTGCTGGAAGAGATTTCCGGCCATCAGCGGAAGCGAGAAGAGAAGAAGCTGTTTCCAGATAGAGCCCTGGGTCATATCGCGGGCTTTGCTCTTTTGTACTGTTTTCGTCATAGTAGTCCCCTTTTTTACGTTGATTTTACCTTCTTTTTTATTGTAGCACTTTGAAGTTGTGATGGAAATATCCATTTTTGACGCGATTTTCGGACTTTATTGATATAAACAGCCGAAAATAAAAGTGAAAAGAATTGTTTCTGAAAAAATTGTCTGGTATAATAAGGAGCAGATGCGTAAATGCAAAAACAACAGATGCTTCAAAGACCGGTGCAAAAACGGAACGATCAGGGGGATTTTGCGGTGGCTTTTTGGAAGCTGCGCGTCACAGAACAGGATAGAAAGAAGGTAGCTGAAATATGGGAGATTATTTTGTATGCAGTAAAACAGATCCGGTAGTAGAGACAAAAGCAGGAAAGGTACGCGGTTTCCGGCTGAACACGACGTATGCGTTTCATGGAATCCATTACGCCGAGGCAGACCGTTTCCAGATGCCGCAGCCGGTGAAACCGTGGAAAGGAATCAAAAATGCGCTGGCGTATGGGTATGTATGCCCGCTTTTAAAGCAGGATGAGCCGAACATGGAAGTGCTGGTACCACATCGTTACTGGCCGCAGGACGAGCATTGCCAGAACCTGAATGTCTGGACACAGAGTCTTGATCCGGATGCGAAAAAGCCGGTCATGGTATGGCTCCACGGCGGCGGCTTCAGCGCCGGCTCTGCGATTGAGCATGTGGCATATGAGGGGGATCACTTAAGCGAGTTCGGAGATGTCGTTGTTGTTTCCGTGAACCACCGGCTGAATATCCTCGGTTATCTCGATCTCTCGCCGTTTGGCGAAAAATACAAAAATTCTGCGAATGCAGGAAACGCAGATATGGTAGCTGCATTGCAGTGGGTACATGACAATATCGCGGCATTCGGCGGAGACCCGGAGAATGTTACGATTTTCGGCCAGTCCGGCGGCGGTATGAAGGTGGCAACGCTGATGAATACGCCGGCAGCAGACGGCCTGTTCCAGAAGGGTATCATCGAGAGCGGTGTTTATGAGGCAAAGGTTTATCAGAAAGAGGACGGAGACGGCACCGCGATTGTGAAGGCTCTGTTAAAAGAACTGAATCTGGACGAGTCCGAGGTGGAGAAACTTGAGACGATCCCGTATTATGAGCTGTCAAATGCGTACAATAAAGTTGAGGCAGAGGTTGCTGCGAAAGGCTGCTATATCGGACAGGGACCGATGGAGAATGGCTGGTTCCACGGAAATCCGATCAAGTGCGGATTTACGGATCACGCCAAAACGATTCCTGTGCTGGCAGGAACCAACATCGGTGAGTTTGATTTTGGACCGGTTGTGCCGGGAAAACATGAGATGAACCGTGAGGAACAGATTGCGTTCCTGACGAGAAAATATGGTGATGCGACACCGGAGCTGATTTCTCTTTTTGAAAAAGCATATCCGGACAAAACAATTGCCGACCTGTGGTCTGTGGATACGTTCTTCCGTCCGGCAACGATCGAATTCATTCGTCAGAAATCGGAGTTTACAGAAGCGCCGACCTATTCCTATCAGTTTACCTATGAATTCCCGATCGATGGCGGAAAAGCCGCATGGCATTGTGCCGAAATTCCATTCGTATTCCATAACATCGACCGCATCGCCGTATGTAATGTCCCGGGCGAAACAGACCGTCTGCAGGAGCGTATGGCCACCGCCTGGATCAACTTTGCCCGCTACGGAAGCCCGGAAACCCCATCCCTTCCGAACTGGCCGGCATGCACCCCGGGGGATGAGGCAACCATGATTTTCGACAGAACCTGTGAAATCCGCCGCAACTTCGATCACGAGCTGGTGAAAAAATTGGTGGGAACCGAGTATAACCCGATGACACCGGTTGTGGAAGATGAGGAAGAGGACGCGTTCTTTATTCATTGAGGAAAAGCAGGAATTCAGAACAGAAAGCGGAAATAAAAATCAGAAATAAAAAGCAAAATAAAAAGCAAAAACAGAAGTGAAAAACAAAATCCGGAACGGATCGAAAATCGGAGACCGTTCCGGATTTCATTTTTTTTGAAATGGTTGCGGCTCCGGCGTTTCCGGGAACGGTTTTGAGCGGCAAAAGCTATACAATTTTAAACGAAAAATGGTATAATAGAAACAATATGTAATGCTGCTTAGAAAGAGGATTAACTACATGTACACATATCTGATTGTAGATGACGAAATGATAGAGCGAAAGGGAATTCGGATGTTGCTTTCGCGGATGAATATCCGGGAAAATATTCTGGAGGCCTCCAATGGGGAGGAGGCACTGGAGGTGTTTGAAAAAGAGAAGATAGACGTACTGCTGACCGACATCAATATGCCGTTCATGGATGGAATTGAGCTTCTTTCCCGGATTCATGAGGAGTATCCGGGGACGGAAACGGTGATTTTCAGTGGGTATGATGAGTTTTCCTACGCAAAAAAGGCGATTTCCTACGGTGTTTCCGCCTATATTTTAAAACCGGTCAACCCGGAGGAATTTGAAAAGGTGGTTGGTGAAATCACTGAAAAGCTTGCAAAGAGTGAGCGCGAGGAAAAACGGAAGGACGAAAGCATGGAATTTCTGCGGGAGCATTTGCTGTATCTGATGGTCAATGGGCAGAGCCGCAGCGCAATGCAGGAGAAAACGCAGATGCTTCTCGATATGAGCTTTGTCCGGGATTTCTGCCGTATGGTACTGCTGGAGTGTGCCAACAACTATTTTGAACAGGTAAACAGCGAACAGATTGAAAAGATGCAGAGCGATTTGCAGATGCCGTTTCACTATCTGAACCTGAACCCACAGCAGTCCATTCTGTTTTTTGACGAGGAGCCGGATGGCGGCTGGGAAGCGTTCGGACGGAAGCTGTACCGGTATATCCGCGAAATGTGGGATCAGGAATGCTTTCTGGCCGTGTCGGGTGCGATCACGCCGGACTGTGAGCTTTATGATGCATTTGCACAGACGGAGCAGCTCATGGAGCGTCGTTTTTATCACACGGGAAACCACGTTTTTCTTCCCTTTCAGGAGGAGCAGTCCGAGGTGCTGGTGCAGATTGATGCTGAAATCCTGATCCGCCAGATCCAGCAGGACATCCGCATGAAGGATCTGGAGAGCCTGCGTGAACACTTTGACCAGTTCTGCGAGAAGTATGAGCACCAGACGATTTTCTCCCAGATTTACATTAAATTTATGTTTTCCAACTTATTGAAAGAGATTTACGACAATCTCGAGAGAAAAGATGAGCGGGAGCTGGATCGTGAGATTGATGCCCTGTATCACAGCAGCAACATGGCCGGTGTGATTCAGGCGGTCCGTATGGGTATTGACCGGCTCGAAACGGTTTTCCGCGCGGATGGTGGTGTTGCGAAACGCAGAGAAGTCGAGCAGATCAAACAGTATATCCGTGAGAACTATTCTGACAGCGGCATGGGCGTTGACCAGCTGGCACGCGAAGTCGGCATGACACCGAATTACCTGAGCAGCATTTTCAAGAAAAATACAGGAGAAAACCTGAGCCGCTACTTAAAAGGCTTCCGTATGGAGCGCGCACGGGAGATGCTCGAAAATACAAACGAAAAAATCGGCGTAATCTGCGAGAAATGCGGTTTTGTGAATGTGTCCTATTTCTGTCAGAGCTTCCGCGAATATTTTGGAATCAGCCCGCAGAAATACCGGGATCAGGGGGAGTAAGATGACATCATTTGCCGGCAGAATAAAAAAAGCATTTTCAGATATGAAGGTACACCGGAAGCTTATCGTAGCTTATGTTCTCACAGGCCTTTTCCCAATGTGCCTGATGTTCACACTGTTTTACACCCAGATGCGCCGTGTACTTGTCGAGCGCGAGATCAAAAATCTGCAGACCACCTTTGATCAGGCAGTGGACGATGTGAATACGGAGCTTGCGTTGCATCAGAGTATGTCGGACTATCTGGCATTCGACCAGACGATTGTCCAGATTGTAAAGGCGGAAGACAAAAACAGCTTCGAAGCATACGAGCGCATGGTGAAAGAGTTTGATCCGATGATGGATTCCCTGAGCTATTTTTACCCGGAAATCCGACAGTCTACAGTCTATGTGCGTGATTCCGTCATTCCGCACGGCACGTATCTGCGCCCGGCAGAGGAGATTGAAAATGATGAATGGAAAGCGCCGGCGGACAATGATGTTCACTGGTATGCGGATATGGATCAGGGAACGGTGACGCTGGTGCGCTCCATGCCGCTGATTGATGACGGAAAAGGCGGTTTTTTATACATTTCCATGGACTACAGTAAGATTTTTGGCTCCATGGAGCTTGCAGTCAATGAGGATTACGGTGTTTTCGTCTACAACGAGGACAAAGAAGTGCTGTATGAAAATCAGAAGATGACCAGGAATGCAAAATACCAGATGGGATTTTCCGACTTTCAGCAGATACAAAAAAAAGAGAAGCAGAATACAGCGAACTACATTTTCCTGGAAAAGGAGATTGAGCAGAATGGATGGCATGCCGCGTGCTATCTGCCGAAAAAAGGCATTATCAGTCCGATGCAGCCGATTCTTCTGATGGTTCTTCTGATGTGGGCGGGCTGCGTCATTTTCTCTGCGGTTGTGATTATGAGATTCTCCGGAAATATGGCGCGCCGCCTTGAAAAGCTGAAAAAGACGATGGCTGAGGTAGAAGAGGGAAATCTGGAAGTGGAACTGGTTTCTACGGAAAGGGATGAAATCGGAGATCTGACGCGTGGCTTTAATCAGATGCTGTCACGCATCCGTCAGCTGATTCAGGAAGTCTATGAGAGCCGCATCCGCCAGAAGCAGTATGAGATGACAGCGCTCCGCGCACAGATTAACCCGCATTTTCTGTATAATTCCCTGTCGCTGATCAACTGGAAAGCGCTGGAAATTGGTTCGGATGATATCAGCAAGGCGACGCTGGCGCTTTCGCGGTACTATCGGACTTCCCTGAACAAAGGCAAAAATACGATGTCCATCCGCGAGGAGATTGATAATGTGCGTTCGTATCTGCAGATTCAGGAAATGTTTCACGACTACAGCTTTACGGTCAAAATGGATGTGGCGGAGGATATTCTGGATTACCGTACGCTGAACCTGATTCTGCAGCCGCTTGCCGAAAATGCGATTGCGCATGGAATTGACCGGCGGCGCGGCAGTGAGCCCGGCGTGATCACAATCAGCGGACGGCGCGACGGAGACTGTGTGGTGCTTTCCGTGGCGGATAATGGTGTTGGTATGGAACAGGAAAAAGCACAGACCATTCTGACGGAGAAGAGCAGCGGCTACGGTGTGCGGAATGTCAATTCCCGGATTCAGCTCGAATACGGAGAAGCGTATGGTCTTTCGATTGAGAGTGAGCCGGGAAAGGGAACGAAAGTGACGGTACGGATTCCGGGTGTGGAAAGGGAGGTACAGGCATGATGCAAAAAAAAATTGCGGCAGGCCTCGCTGTATTGCTGGCAGCGGGAACGATTCTGGGTGGCTGCGGAGAAAGTGGCGCAGCAGGGAATGATTCTGTTTCCGATGCTGCCGGAAATGAGGCTGCGGCTCTTACGGAAGCGAAAACAACGCCGTACGGACGTTACCCGGAAACCATCACGTACACGCTGGCAAAAATGACGGGTGTGAATAATTCCAATCTCCCGGAGGGAGAAACCTATGAGGACAATGCCTATACACGTCTGATCCGCGAAATCATTAATGTACAGAACGAGGATGTCTATGAAAACTACGGTGATACCTATAACGTTGGCATTTCTACCATGATTGCAACAGGAAACATTGCCGATATCATGGTTGTGGATCAGAAAACGATGAATGCCATGCAGAAAAACGATCAGCTTGCCGATCTTACAGAGGCTTATGCAAACTGTGCCAGCGACCGTATCAAGGATATTTATGCAAGCTACGGTGAGGAGATTCTGCAGAGCTGTACCTTTGACGGAAAGCTGATGGCATTCCCGGAAACCAACATTTCAGACGGTCCGAATCTTCTCTGGGTACGGAAGGACTGGATGGAAAAACTGGGACTTTCCGTCCCGGAGACGATCAATGATGTGAAACATATTGCATTGACGTTTGCAGAGGAGAATCCGGCAAACCAGGAGAAGGGCAACATCGGTCTTGCAGTCAGCACAACTTTGTACGGCGGCACGGGCATTTCTTCAGAATACGGCATGAATCTTATTTTTGCCTCATTTGGTGCATATCCGGGAAGATGGCTGACGGATGCGGAAGGAATGCCGGTTTATGGTTCCGTTCAGCCCAAGGTAAAAGACGCACTTGGCATGCTGGCCGACTGGTACCAGGAGGGCGTCCTTGACCGGGACTTTTTGATCCGCACACAGGATGACATTGCCGATCTCATTGCCCAGGGACGCTGCGGCATTTTCTTCGCACCGTGGTGGGCACCGAACAACCCGCTCTGGCGCTGTCATGAGACGGATCCGGAGGCCGACTGGCAGCCGTTTCTGATTCGGACCGGGAAGGATGGAAGTGTGCGATACTGCAACGAAAAGCTGACCGGAAATTATGTGGTAGTGCGAAAAGGGTATGAATATCCGGAGATTGTGCCGAAGATTCTGTCGGTGATGTTTGATTATATGCGCTATTCCTATGATGATCCAAGGGGAGAATTTCAGCAATATTATACGGGAAATATCGATCCGACGGCACGCCCCTTAGCAATCAATCTCGACTATAATCAGGCACTGACGATCTGTTACGAAAATCTGCAGGCGGCACTGAACGGGGAAAAATCGGAGGATGAGCTGGAGATTCTGGAAAGATCGTTCGAAAAGGTATGCCGCGCCTATCTGGAGAACCCGAAAACAGCGAGTGCGGAGGAGTGGAGCGCGTATTTATCCCGTATCACAGCCTGCTCGCTTTTGAGCGACGAAAAGATTCAAAGAGTGAATACGATTTATCCGACCCGGACGAAGATCACAGAAGCATATCGTTACACCTTAAAAGAACTGGAATCGGAGACCTTTTTAAAAATTATCCGGGGTGAGTCTGAGCTTTCTGCTTTTGACGACTTTGTAAAAGAGTGGCAGGAGGAAGGCGGAAATGAGATCATTCAGGAGATGATTCAGGAAAGGAAAAGCCTGAATTCACAGGAAGAACAGAAGACAGAAAAAAAAGCAGAATAAAAAACAGAAGAAGAGGCAGGACGCACCGGGAAAACGGTGCGCTGTCTCTTTTTTGATTGCGGAAAAGAATCCTGCGGCTTGCGGAAATGAGTTTTCGGATATGCACTGGTGTAGAAATGTAACGTAGAAATCCAACATAGATCATAGATTCTTGATATTTCAGGAAAATCCGCCGACTGCTATAATAAAATCAACAAGAACGAGAGATACCAAGCAGCAAATGCGATATGACAGCAGACGTTCCAGAAAGAAAAATCATACAAGGAGGATTTTCAATATGAAAAAGAAAGTAGTATCTATTATGATGACCGCAGCACTTGCAGCCGGCATGCTGGCAGGATGCGGAAACAGCGACAGCGGTTCTTCGAATGCCGCTTCCGGAAACGATTCCAAGAGCACATCTGAGGCAGGAAGCACAAGCACATCTGCTTCCGGCGCAGCAGAGGAAGAGGAAATTACCACAACTCTTACCGTATGGTCTCCGTCAGAGGATCAGGCAAGCGACAGCGGTGAGTGGCTGCAGACCATGTGCAATCAGTTTGCAGAGGAGCATCCATCCTGGCACATCACCTTCGATTACGGCGTATGCGCAGAGAGCGATGCAAAAGATACCGTAACACAGGACGTGGAAGGTGCAGCAGATGTTTACATGTTTGCAAACGACAACCTGACATCCCTGATCGCTGCAAACGGAATTTCTAAACTCGGCGGACAGACAGCAGAGGATGTAAAAAAGAACAACTCTCAGGCAATCGTGGATTCTGTATCCGTTGACGGCGACATCTACGGCGTACCGTTCACCACAAATACCTGGTTTATGTATTATGATAAATCCGCATTCACCGAGGATGAAGTGAAAAACCTGGATACCATGATCGCAAAAGACAAGATTTCCTTCCCGATTACAAACTCCTGGTACATTGCTTCCTTCTACGTAGCAAACGGCTGTACGCTGTTCGGTGAGGACGGAACAGACGAGGCAGCAGGCGTTGACTTCGAAGGCGATAAAGCAAAAGCAGTAACCGATTACCTGGTTGACCTGGTAAACAATCCGAACTTCGTATCTGATGCAGACGGATCCGGTCTTTCCGGTCTGCGTGACGGTTCTGTAAAAGCAATGTTCTCCGGTTCCTGGGATGCATCCGCAGTTAAAGAGGCACTCGGCGATAATTACGGTGTTGTACAGCTTCCGACCATCACCATCAACGGCGAGGAGAAACAGATGAAATCCTTCTCCGGCTCTAAAGCAATCGGTGTGAATCCGAACTGTGAATATCCGCAGGTTGCAGTTGCTCTTGCAAGATATCTCGGAAGCGCAGATGCTCAGAAAGCACACTATGAAATGAGAAACGTAGTTCCGTGTAACGAAGAGCTGCTTTCCCAGATCACAGACGATGCACTGGTAACTGCTCAGAACGATACCTTCAACAATACTTCTATCATCCAGCCGTTCGTTAAGAATATGAGCAACTACTGGACTCCGGCAGAGAATTTTGGTAAATCTCTGGTCAACGGTGAAGTTACCCATGATAACGCTGCAGAAATGACAGAGAAACTGAACACAAGCATGAATACTTCTGCAGTCGAGTAAGTAAAACCGGCTCTGAAGCGTTCGAAAATCAACAGGATTGAAACCGCAGGCATTGTCAGACATCATCATTGACAATGCCTGTCTTTCGGAAAGGATAGATTATGGCATCATTGAAAAAACGCGCCAAAGAGTTTGAGACTCCCTATCCGGTGACAAAAGCCATCACAAAGGGCGATGCGGTCACGAAGCTTTCCATGCTTGTCATGGGACTGGGAAATCTGGCTCATAAACAGATCGTAAAGGGTATTTTGTTTCTGGCAGTAGAAATTGCGTATATTCTGTTTATGATCGAGGGCGGTATCAACAATCTCTATCATCTCATCACCCTGGGCGGCCGTGCGCAGGAAGAGGTGTGGAACGAGGCCAAGGGTATTTATGAATATACCGGCGGCGATATGACAATTCTGTTCCTGCTCTACGGAGTGGCAACGATTTTTATTACGGTTCTCTTCTTTATGATCTGGCGTGTCAATATGAAGAGCGCTTACGAGGTAGAGTGCCGTGCAAAGGAAGGGAAACATATTAATACCATCAAAGAGGATCTGGAAGCACTCGTTGACAAGAGACTGCACTGGACCCTGCTGACACTTCCGATTCTCGGTATTGTGATTTTCACAATCCTTCCACTGGTCTTTATGATCTGTATGGCTTTCACCAGCTACAGTAAAGTCGGCGATCATCTGACGATTTTCCATTGGGTTGGACTGAAAAATTTCAGTACGGTTCTTGGTATGGGCAACTCGATCGGCAAGACATTCTGGTCTGTTCTTGGATGGACACTGATCTGGGCTGTGCTCGCTACCTTCCTGAACTATATTTTTGGTATGATTCTTGCGATTGTCATCAACCGTAAAACGACCCGCATCAAGGGATTCTGGAGATTCTGCTTTATGCTCTCCGCTGCAATTCCGCAGTTCGTTTCTCTTCTTCTGATGCGTACGATGTTAAAGGACAACGGCCTGGTCAACAATCTTTTGATTCAGGCCGGGCTGATCAGCAGTCCGCTTCCGTTCCTGACAAATGCGACCTGGGCGAGAGCGACGGTTGTTATCATCAACCTCTGGGTTGGTATTCCGTTTACCATGATGCAGGTTACCGGTATCTTACAGAACATTCCGGGTGAGCTTTACGAGGCAGCCCGTGTGGACGGCGCAGGCCCTGTGACGATTTTCTTTAAAATTACGCTGCCGTACATGCTGTTTGTCACGACTCCGTATCTGATTACGACGTTTACGGGTAATATCAACAACTTCAACGTTATTTATCTGCTGACTGCAGGTGCACCGGTTCCGGTCGGAGCAACAGCCGGAAAGACGGACCTTCTGGTTACCTGGCTGTACAAGCTGACGGTTGACTTACAGTACTTTAACGTTGGTGCGGTTGTCGGTATTCTTACCTTTGTCATTCTGGCTGTGGTTTCACTGATCACGTACCGGAATACTGGTTCTTACAAGAACGAGGAGGGATTCCAATAATGAATAACAAAGAGAAAAAAACACACTCCATGAAAGCGCGCGGAATGATTTCCGATGTGATTGTACATGTGGTTCTGGCACTGCTTGCGATTGTGTGGGTGATTCCGGTTCTGTGGATTGCACTCTTAAGCTTCAGCACACAGAAGGGATCTTATGTTACCAGCTTTTTCCCAAAGGGATATACGCTTCATAATTATGTGCGTCTGTTTACGGATACGCAGGTTTTAGACTTTCCGCAGATGTTTAAGAACACATTTATCATTGCGGTGTTCAGTTGTCTGATTTCTACAATATTTGTGCTTTCGGTTTCTTACTGTATGTCGAGAATGCGGTTTAAAATCCGTAAGACTTACATGAACATCGCGATGATCTTAGGTCTGTTCCCGGCATTTATGTCGATGGTTGCTGTCTACTATATTTTAAAGGCAGTTGGCCTTTCGGAGGGATCGATGATCCGTGTGGCATTGATTCTGGTGTACTCGGGCGGTTCCGGAGCGGGATTCCTGCTTGCAAAGGGATTTTTTGATACAGTTCCGAAGGCACTGGATGAGGCGGCTTATCTGGATGGAGCAACGAGATTCCAGGTATTTACGAAGGTGACAATTCCACTGAGTAAGCCGATTATTGTGTACACGACTTTGAGTGCATTTCTGGGACCGTGGCTGGACTTTATTTTCGCAAAGGTTATCTGCAGAGCGAATGCGAAGTATTATACGGTTGCACTGGGTCTGTGGAAGATGCTGGAGAAGGAGTATATCGACAGCTGGTATACTTGCTTTGCGGCGGGAGCGGTTTGCATTTCGGTGCCGATTGCGATTTTGTTTGTTGTAATGCAGAGATATTATACAGATGGGCTTTCAGGAGCCGTCAAAGGATGATTTGTGGAGCAGCCGATGAGGGGTCGGCTGCTCTATTTGTGTGTGGGGGGGAAGGACGGATCTGGCTCCG